>JABLTK010062747.1_pt1 | contig 19678 bp, 18 predicted proteins | sample 7160131 | NCBI WGS metagenome assembly JABLTK01 (sample SAMN14651221, study PRJNA627086) | human gut metagenome | isolation source: feces | host: Homo sapiens
ATTGTAAACAAGTAGAGAAGTTTTGTATTGTTTTCTCCTCTCCCTACTCACTTACAAGTATAATTTCGCTAATCTATTTATTATTTTTTAAAAAAATATTTACTCTTTCTAAAAACTCTGCATTTGATTTTGTTGTTACAATTTGTTCCATAATTTGTTCAGTCATTTCTTGTGTATTCATATTTGACATTGTTTTTCTTAAAGCAAATATTGTTTCTAGTTCTTCTTTTGAAAGCAACAGTTCTTCTTTTCTTGTTCCAGATTTGTTTATATCAATTGCAGGGAATATACGTTTTTCTGATAAAGCTCTATCTAGGTGAACCTCCATATTACCTGTTCCTTTAAACTCTTCAAATATAACATCATCCATTCTACTTCCTGTTTCTACAAGTGCGGTTGCTAAGATAGTCAAACTTCCTGCATCTTCAGTATTTCTTGCTGCACCAAAAAATCTTTTTGGCTTATGTAATGCAGCAGGATCCAAGCCACCAGACAATGTTCTTCCTGAAGCTGGAACAACAAGGTTATATGCTCTTGCAAGTCTTGTAATACTATCTAAAAGTATTACTACATCTTTGTGTTGCTCTACTAACCTCTTCCCTCTTTCTAACACCATTTCTGCAACTTTTACATGATGCTCTGGTAATTCATCAAAGGTAGAATAGATAACATCCCCTTTTATGGAACGTTTCATATCAGTAACTTCTTCAGGTCGCTCATCAATAAGTAATACTATTAATTCTGCTTCTGGGTTATTTGTAGTTATACTATTTGCAATTTTCTTTAGAATAGTCGTTTTACCAGCCTTTGGAGGTGCAACAATCATACCTCTTTGACCTTTACCTATTGGGCACAATAAATCCATTATTCTCATTGTATATTCGTTCTGCACAGTTTCTAATCTAATTCTATCTTTAGGGTAAATAGGTATTAAATCATCAAAAGAACGTCTTTTCATAGCTTTTTCAGGATGCTCTCCATTTACTGCACCTACAAATATTAATGCTGGAAATTTTTCCCCTTCTTTTGGAGTTCTTTTTATACCTCTAACCTTGTCCCCTGTATCTAATCTAAATCTCTTAATTTGAATTGGAGAAACGTATACATCTTTAGGAGTAGGCAAATAGTTCTCTCCTCTAAGGAATCCGTAGCCATCAGGTAAAACCTCTAAAATTCCTTCTACAACTTCATCTCCTTCACTAGTAAGTTTATATCCTTCTTCAGTTATAATTTCTTTAAAGTCACTTTTTTCATCTGTATCAGCTTGTACATTTTTTTCAGACATTTTTTCTCTTAAAATAGAAATAAGGTCCTCTTTTTTAAACTTTGAGGTATTCTTTAAACCTTCATTTTTTGCTCTTTCACGCAATTCTGCAAGTGATAATTCTTGTAATTCCATTTTTATTTCCTCCTTTATTTTTTATGAATACTTATTTTGGAAATTATTAGAAATAAATTTTTTAGAACTAATTTCACAATATAATATAAAGGTAGTTAAACATTCCTACCTTTTATTTACTAATATCTATATAAACTCTTTCATTTGGTAAATACATATCTAATTTTTCTCTTGCGACTTCTTCAATATATTCTTCTGAATTAATATTTTTCTTTTTATTACATAAAGTTTCTTTATGCAATGCTTCTTTAGCAATTTGCTCTGAATAATACTTTTGTGCAGCTTTATAAGAATTAATTGTTTTTTGTTGACTGGCAAATATGTATATTAAATATGCCATTATTACTATTATAAATAATTTTTTATGAATTTTCTTTATTTTCATTAGTATCTCCTAAATTCCAACACAAATAGATATAGTGTAATACTACCTATATAATTATTCTACAAATTTACACAAAATCCTTCTTATTTTTATAATTTCCATTATTAAAAAACATCTTTTTAATTTTATTTTTAAAAACTGACATTATATGTTTTATATACTTTATTAAATGAACAATTGGCTTGTAAGTAAATCTATATAATAATTTTGCTATAAATTTTATAGGAACAATAATCAAAAATTTTAGTATCTTTTTTACTACATTAATTATATAAACTGCAATATTAATAAAGATTTTGCTAAAAACTAATAAATATATAGCTATTCCAACGCTTACTCCTACAAAAATAAACCATCTAAGTTCTCCATTATTAAACTTGAAAATGGAATATAACAATAAAAGAGCACTAGAAATCCAAAAGAGTATGTCTTCAATATATGTAATAAAATCAGAGGTTTTAAATGCTTTTCTAAAAATTCTAAAAGTATCAAATAGAATTCCTATTAAAAATCCATTTATAATAAACATTAAAAAAGCATATACTTGGCTTTGCATACATGGTCCTCCATTTTATTTAAATATTTTACCAATCAAAGATCCTCCAGACTTCTTGTCTAAATTTTTCTCAGAATAAGACAGATTAAATATTGTGCCTTCTACGATAATTTCTGTTGTGTCAAGACTTAATTTATTAATTCTTAAATTCTCTCCTTTTACAGTTAAAAGCCCTAATTCTGTCTCTACTATTACAATTTGGTCATCAAAGCTGAGAACATCTAGAACACCAGAAATTGTTAATTTTTCTCTATTTTCTAAAATAACGTTTTGAATAGTATTGCTTGTTATCTGTTTTCTTTCTTCTATAGTCATATAAATGCCTCCTCTCTCTATTTTATATTAATTATATATATTCAACTTTTTGAATTTTAGAACTTGTTTATAGATATTTTAAGCAACATTGCAAAATATTATGCGAAATATATGCTTCTATAAAGGAAGAGATTATAAGAAAAAGTAACATCAATATCGAAAATAATGTATGGCGTACAACTTCTAATTTTATATTTTCTTTTCTTCTATCTTGCATTATTGATTTGTATAAATTCATTCCACTTACTGCTAATGCAACTGTACAAGGAATATCAATAATGTTTTTTAGCAACATTGTAGATAAAAACAAGATTATTCCTTTCCCAGTACCCAGTGCATAAAGAATTGAAGAAATCGTGAATCCAAAACAAAATCCTTTGAAACATACTACTAAATATACTAGGAGTAGTCCAATTACTGTTGAACCCATTAGCCATAATAGTATTACGAGTAAAAAATTTTTTTGCACAGAATCTTTTAAAATTGATAATTCATTATTATGACCATTTTCCTTCAATGAAATAATAGAATTGCTTAAATATGTATTAATTTCAGAAGTTTGTACACTATTTAAGTTATTAAAAAACACTATTCCTAGCAATATTCCAATTACGAATATTATACTTGCTATTGTATATTCTCTTAGATTGTTTTGAATGTGCGAAGCAATAATATTCGTATATTTTCTTGTGTATCTTTTATTAATAGTTCTCATATTCTCCTCCACTCTTTTAATAATATGTGGAAGAGCTAAAAAATATGAACATGGAAAATTTTTATATTGACAATTTAGAATATTTTAGTTGGCAAAAGAATACAATTTTTTCAATTTTTGTCTAATTTTCATTTTTATCGTAAATACTATCCTTGCTTTCGGATGATTTTTCCGCACAAAAAAAAATCGGCCTTTTATAGTCGATTTAATCGTTTTTTCGTCTGGTGCGACGATATAATCTTTTGGTGCGGATGAAGGGACTTGAACCCCCACACCGAAGTACTGGTTCCTAAGACCAGCGCGTCTGCCAATTCCGCCACATCCGCATATCAATATAATTGGCTCCCCAAGTAGGACTTGAACCTACGACCTATCGGTTAACAGCCGAGCGCTCTACCGACTGAGCTATTGGGGAATATAGTTTGGCGACTACTTATCTTCCCAGCAAGGTAACTCGCAAGTATTTTCAGCATAAACGTGCTTAACTTCTGTGTTCGGTATGGGAACAGGTGTATCCACGTCATTGTTATCACCATGAATAAAATTATACAATATATTTTTATAAAATTCAATACTTTTTATACATTTTTTTAAAAAACTTGGAGCTTACGACGGGAATCGAACCCGTGACCTCTTCCTTACCAAGGAAGTGCTCTACCGACTGAGCTACGAAAGCATTTATATAACTATTGTGTATTATACTATAATAAATTTTAAAATACAATACTAAATAGTTATTTTTCTAATATTATTGTTACAGGTCCATCATTTAATAGAGACACCTTCATATCTGCTCCAAATATTCCGCTTCCAACATATTTAACTTGTTCTTTGCACTTATTTTTAAAATACTCATATAGTTCATTTGCTTTTTCTGGAGAAGCGGCATTTATAAAACTTGGTCTATTACCTTTTCTACAATCTGCATATAAAGTAAATTGTGATACAACTAGTATTTCTCCATCTATATCTTTTACAGACAAATTCATTTTATCTTCCGCATCTGTAAATATTCTTAAATTACATATTTTATTTGTGAGCTCTTCCACATTTTCTTTAGTATCTTCTGGTCCAATACCTAATAAAATTAGTAATCCTTTTCCAATTTTCCCAGTTATCTTTCCATTTACTTTTACTTCAGCATTACTCACTCTTTGTATTACTGCTTTCATAACTTTGAACCTTCTTTCATAAAAAAGATTATTAATAATTATATTATAGTTTTTAATAGTTCTTTTTGAGTCCTATTAGTTAGCATTGCTGGTGGTATATCCAAAACTGTTCTTGCACCAATTTCTCCCATCTTATGCAATTTATATACTGCTCTTGCATAAGCTACCAATATACTTGATGTAAATTCTGGATTTGAGTCCAATTTTAAAGAATATTCCACTATCTGCTTTGTAACTTGATTTATACCAGTTTTTCCACTTCTTATAACAAATCCACCATGTGACATTGTATTGTGATTTTTACTTAATTCTTCTTCTGATATAAAATGCACAATTGTATCATAATTTTCAAAATAATCTGGCATCGTTTTAATTTTTTCTTCTATTTCCTTCTTATCAACGTCACATTCTACAACAACAAAACATTCTCGTATATGTTTTTCTCTTATATTGAAATCTGGAGTAGCACCAGTTCTTACTTTTTCCATTGCCGTAGTAATTGGAATTGTATACTGAATTGCATTTTTGACTCCAGGAATTCTTCTTATAGCATCTGAATGTCCTTGACTTACCCCTTTACCCCAAAATGTATAAGTAGTTCCATTAGGTAATATTGCTTCCGAATATAATCGATTTATGGAAAATAGTCCTGGATCCCAACCAACAGATATAATAGAAAGTTTTTGCCCTTTTCTTGCACTTTTGTCCATTTTATTATAATATTCAAAGACTTTTGCATGCGTATCAAAGCTATCAATTGTATTAAACATTTTAGCATATTGGGGACCTTGCTCTGGTAAATCGGTTGCGGAACCTCCGCAAAGTATCAGTACATCTATATTATCCTTCCACTTTTCTATTTCTGATATACTTATAGTTTCTGTTTCTGTTATTGTTTTTAAATCTTTTGGATTTCTTCTTGTAAATATTGCTACAAGCTCCATATCAGGATTTTGATGGATAGCAATTTCTGCCCCTTTTCCAATATTTCCATAACCTAGGATTCCTATTTTAATCATACAAAACACCTCATCTAAATATATTTAAGATGTTATTGTATTATAACTGTCTTCTAATTTAATTAATGTATTTTATACTCAATATCTTCCATAAAGTCAAACAATTCTTTTATTGTCTTTAAAGTGACTATTTGATTTTTGGGATGTGGACTTTTATCATTTTTATTTATTAATTCTCTTGAATAACAATTTTTGTCTAATTTTGATAACATATACCTTTTATTCATATAAGTATAATATATTTGATATCCTTCATTTAATTCTTTCCATAATCTTTCAAATGTATATCCTTCCAAGATTTTAATTCCTTTCTTTAATTATACTTTAATGCTTTATCATTTCCTCAAATTCTTGCTCTGTAATTATTCTGACACCTAAGCTTTGAGCTTTTGAAAGTTTACCACCTGCATCTTCACCTGCTAATACATATGATGTCTTTTTAGATACAGAGCTTGATGTTTTTCCTCCGAATTTCTCTATAATCTTAGTAGCTTCCTCTCTTGTATATTTGGATAATGCTCCTGTTAGTACAAAGGTTTTGTCTAAGAATCTATTATCTTCATCCTTATCTTCTATTTGTTCCATGTTTACTCCTGCTAATTTTAGCTTTTGAATAAGGTCCTTTGTTTGATTTTGTATAAAAAATTCTTTGACACTATTGGCTGTTATATCTCCTATATCTTCTACAAAAGTTAAATCTTCAAGACTAGCTTTTGCAAGATTGTCTAATGATTTAAAATTTTTTGCTAATATTTTTGCTGACTTTACACCCACTTGTTCAATTCCAAGAGCTGTTATGAGTCTATCTAAATTATTATCTTTACTTTTATTTATACTATTTATTAAATTTTCGGCAAATCTTTTACCATCTTTTTTTAAACTTGCAATATCTTCTAGTTTTAAAGAATATATGTCAGATATATTATTAATTAATTTTTTATCATATAATTGCCTTATTACCTTTTCTCCTAAACCTTCAATATTCATTGCTTCTTTTGAGGCAAAGTGTTCTATGTTTCTTAAATTTCTTGCAGGACATTCTATACCAATACATTTAGTCACAGATTGTCCAGGAATTCTAATTACTTGTCCACCACATACTGGGCAAACTTTAGGCATCTCAAATTCCCTTTCTATGCCTGTTCTTTTATCAACTACTGGTCTGACAACTTCTGGTATTACGTCACCCGCTTTTTGTATTATTACTCTATCCCCTATTCTTAAGTCTTTTTCTTTTACAAAATCTTCATTGTGCAAAGTAGTTTTTGAAATTCTAGACCCAGCAACTACTATTGGCTCTAAAATGGCCATAGGGGTTATTGCACCTGTTCTACCAACTTGGCAAATTATATCCTTTAGAAGTGTTTCCTTCTGCTCAGGTGGATATTTATATGCAATTGCCCATTTTGGTGTTTTAAAAGTAGTTCCAATTTTTTCCCTTAAATCTAAATTGTCTACTTTTACAACTGCACCATCTATTCCAAAATTTAGTTTTTCTCTGTCATTCCCAATTTTTTCTATTGCACTTTTTACTTTTTCTATTGTATTGCATGGAATTAAGATGGGATTTATGTTAAATCCTATTTTCTTTAAATACTGCAAAGAATCATAGTGTGATGTAAATTTTATAGAATCACATTTTTGAACATTAAATATAAATATATCTAAAGGTCTAGAAGCAGCAATTTTGCTATCTAACTGTCGCAAAGAACCGGCTGCCAAATTTCTTGCGTTTGCAAATCTATTATCTTCATCTAATTCATCATTTAGCTTTTCAAAATCATCTTTACTTATAAACACTTCTCCACGAACTATAATGTCTATTGGCTCTTTTAATTTTTTAGGTATATGTTTTATTGTTTTTAAATTTTCTGTAACATCTTCTCCTACTTGTCCATTACCTCTTGTTGCACCTTTTATGAATTCCCCATTTTTATACTCTAATGCCACAGATAAACCATCAATTTTAGTTTCTACTACATAATTTACATTAGGATCTTCCTTATGCATTTTTACATCAAATTCTTGTACTTCTTCTATGGAGAACACATCCTGTAAACTTTGAAGCGGAACAACATGTTCGACTTTAGCAAACCCTTCTTTAACAGTTCCTCCAACTTTTTGAGTAAGCGAATTTTTAGAAATAAACTCAGGAAATTCTTTTTCTAAATTTTTAAGTTCATTCATAAGCATATCATACTCAAAATCACTTATTTCAGGTGAATCGTCATCATAATATTTTGTAGCATAATATGCTGTTAACTTATTTAATTCTTCAATTCTATTTTTTGCTTGTTTCTTATTCATATTTATTTAAATAACTCCTTGCTTCCTTTTAAGTAATCTATTCCTGAAAAGACTGTTGCTATTGTTGAAATTAACATTAAAGATGATGATAAAACATTTATAACTAAATTATATCCAACTAATTCTTCGTAAATAAATGCTCCGAAATAGTTTAAATCTAAAAATGCTAATATTATTGCGACCATTTGTGTTGCTGTTTTTATTTTGCCCCAGATACTTGCTGCTATAACTTTTCCACCTTTTTCTACAGCTATTAATCTATAACCTGATACTACAAATTCTCTAGCTAGCACTATAATTGGTATCCATGCAGGTAAGTAGCCCATTTCTACTAGCATTAACATCGCTGAAAGAACTAATATTTTATCTGCTAAAGGATCTGCAAATTTGCCAAAGGTTGTAATTATATTATTTTTTCTTGCTATTTTTCCATCTAAGTGGTCTGTATATGATGCTATGGCAAATATTGCTATTATTACAAGGTTTTGAATTGGTAAATTAAATATATCTCCTGGTATTTTTAAAAAAGGTATTATAACCATTATTGGTACTAAAACTATTCTAAATATTGTTAATTTATTGGGTAAATTCATATTTAAATCACTCCTATTTAATTTATGGGTATATTATATATAATTTTTAAAAATAAAACAACAGTTATTTAGAAAAAATATTGCAAATTATGTGAAATTATAGTAAAATACTTATGTTGAAGGAGTGGAAATAAATGATTGATATTAAATTAATTAGAGAAAATCCTGATATGGTTAAAGAAAATATAAAAAAGAAATTTCAATATTACAAACTAGAATTAGTTGATAAAATTTTAGAATTGGACAAGAAAAATCGTGAGATAAAACTTAATGGAGATGAACTTCGTTCAAGCAGAAATTCTTTAAGTAGCCAAATTGGTAATTTAATGAGAAGTGGTAATCGTGAGGAAGCTGAAAAAATTAAATCACAAGTTAATGAGATTAATGAAAAGTTAGTTGATAATGAAAAATTGGAAGAAGAATTAGCCTCTCAAATTAAAGAAACAATGATGAAAATTCCAAATATAATAGATAGCTCTGTTCCTATTGGAAAAGATGATTCAGAAAATGTTGAAATCGAAAAGTTTGGTGAACCAGTTGTACCTGACTATGAAATTCCATATCACACTGAAATTATGGAAAAGCTTTCTGGTATTGATTTAGACTCTGCTCGTAGAGTTGCTGGAAACGGATTTTATTACTTAGTGGGAGATATTGCAAGACTTCATTCAGCAGTTATCAGTTATGCACGTGATTTTATGATTAATAAAGGGTTTATCTATTGCGTGCCACCTTTTATGATTAGAAGTGATGTTGTAACAGGTGTTATGAGTTTTGAAGAAATGGATGCTATGATGTATAAAATTGAAGGCGAGGATTTGTATTTAATTGGTACAAGTGAGCATTCAATGATTGGTAAATTCAAAGACCAAATATTGCAAAAACAAAATCTTCCATACACAATGACTTCTTACTCACCTTGTTTCAGAAAAGAAAAAGGTGCACATGGATTAGAAGAACGTCGGAGTTTATAGAATACATCAATTTGAAAAACAAGAAATGATAGTAGTTTGCGAGCCCGAAAAAAGTTACGAATGGTATGATAAAATGTGGAGTTATACTGTAGAATTATTTAGAAACCTTGAAATTCCAGTCCGCACACTTGAATGTTGTTCTGGAGATTTAGCAGATTTAAAAGCAAAATCATGTGATGTTGAAGCTTGGTCTCCTCGTCAAAAAAAATATTTTGAAGTTGGAAGTTGTGCAAACTTAACAGATGCACAAAGCAGACGTTTAGGTATTCGTGTTAAAGGAGAAAAAGGAAATTATTTCCCACATACATTAAATAATACAGTAGTTGCCCCTCCTCGTATGCTTATAGCATTTTTAGAAAATCACTATCAAGAAGATGGAAGTATAACAATACCAGAAGTATTAAGACCATATATGGGCGGAAAAGAAATTTTATATCCCAACAAATAAAAATAGTTAATATGTAGTGGCGGGCTCTAAAGTCCGCTCTTTAAAGATAAAGATAGGAGGAATATATGATTATAAAAAACCCAAAATTTGAAATTTCCGCTGTTTCTGAAAAGCAGTATCCTAATTCTAGTTTACCTGAAATAGTTTTAGTTGGTAAATCTAATGTTGGCAAATCTTCTTTTATTAATACTATGCTTAGTAGAAAAAATTTAGCTAGAACTAGTAGTGAACCAGGTAAGACAAGGCAAATTAATTTTTATAATGTAGATAATAGCTTCTATTTTGTTGACCTTCCAGGTTATGGCTTTAGTAAGATGTCTAAAGCTGAACAAATTAAAGTTGGAGAATTTATTGAGCACTATTTATCTACCAGAAAACCAATTGCATTAATTGTATTTTTAATTGACATACGCCACTCTCCTACTGAAAATGATGTTATGATGTATAACTACATAATCAATACAGGTTTTCCTTGTTTAGTTTTGGCTAATAAAGCTGATAAGCTTGCCACAACTAAGGTTGATAAAGCTGTTGCTGATTTACAAAACGAGCTTAACCCCTTAAAAGATTTAAAATTCTTGCCTTTCTCTTCTGAAAAAAGAATTTATTCAGAAGCGGTTTGGAAAGAAGTTGATAAAAGCATAGGAATGTAAGTGTTCCTATGCTTTTTAGTTTTATTTCTTAATTATTAAATCATCATTCTTGCAGTCTATTGTTACTTTTTGTTTTGGTAATATTGTTTGTTTTATGATTTCTCTTGCTATTAATGTTTCTAGTTTCTTTTGTACAAAACGTTTTAATGGTCTTGCTCCATAAACTGGGTCGTATCCGTTTTTTATTAGATATTCTTTTGCTGATTTTGTTAATTCTATTGATATTTCTTGATTTTCTAAACGTTTATTTAAGTCTACAATTAGCAATTCTAATATTTTGCCTATTTCGTTTTGTGTTAGCGGTTTGTAAAATACTATTTCGTCTAGTCTGTTTAAGAACTCTGGTCTGAAGCTTTGTTTTAGTAATTTTTCTACTTTTTCTTTTGCTTCTTCTGTTAGTTCTCCTTTGTCATTTATTCCTTCTAATATATATTCAGAACCTAAATTTGAGGTTAATATTATAATTGTGTTTTTAAAATCTATTGTTCTACCTTGTGAATCTGTTATTCTACCATCATCTAAAACTTGTAGCAATACATTGAATACATCTGGATGTGCTTTTTCAATTTCATCAAATAATACTACTGAATATGGTTTTCTTCTTACTGCTTCTGTTAATTGTCCACCTTCTTCATAGCCTACATATCCTGGAGGTGCACCAATTAGTCTTGATACTGAGAATTTTTCCATATATTCAGACATATCTATTCTTATGATGTTGTGTTCATCATCAAATAGGCTTTCTGCTAATGCTTTTGCAAGCTCTGTTTTACCAACACCTGTTGGTCCTAAAAACATAAATGAACCTATTGGTCTACGACTGTCTTGAATGCCTGCTCTTGAACGTATAATTGCGTCTGTAACTTTATCTACTGCTTCATCTTGACCAATTACTCTTTTATGCAAAATTTTTCCTAAATTTAGTATTTTTTCTCTTTCACTTTCCATTAACTTAGAAACTGGAATTCCTGTCCATTTTGCTATTATTTTTGTTATTTCTTCTTCTGTAACTTTAGTTCTAAGCAAACTACTTTCTTTAGATTTTGTAGCAATTTCTTCTTCCTTTTTTAATTCTTTTTGTAATTCTGGTAATTTACCATATTTTAATTCTGCTGCTCTATTAAGTTCATAGTTTCTTTCTGCTTTCTCAATTTCTCCATTAACCTTTTCTATGTCCTCACGTATTTTTTGAACTTTAGAAATAGCATTTTTTTCATTTTCCCATTTTGCTTTCATCTCGTTAAATTTGGCTTGCATTTCTGCAATTTCCTTTTGAATTATGGCTAAACGTTTTTGTGATTGTTCGTCTTTTTCTTTTTTAAGTGCTGTTTCTTCTATTTGATGTTGCATTATCTTGTGAGATATTTCATCAAGTTCTGTTGGCATTGATTCCATTTCTGTTTTTATCATACTGCAGGCTTCATCAATTAAGTCTATTGCTTTATCTGGTAAGAATCTATCTGTAATGTATCTATGTGACAATGTTGCTGCTGTAATTATTGCATTATCACTTATTTCAACACCATGATATACCTCATATCTTTCTTTTAACCCTCTCAAAATTGAAATTGTATCTTCAACTGATGGTTCATCGACTAAAACATGTTGGAAACGTCTTTCTAAAGCAGGATCTTTTTCTATATATTGTCTGTATTCATTTAATGTTGTTGCACCTATACAATGAAGTTCTCCTCTTGCTAGCATTGGCTTTAATAGGTTTCCTGCATCCATTGCACCATCTGTTTTTCCTGCTCCTACTATTGTGTGAAGCTCATCTATAAATAGAATAATTTTACCTTCACTCTTTTTTACTTCTTGTAATACTGCTTTTAGTCTTTCTTCGAATTCTCCTCTATATTTTGCACCTGCAACTAATGCACCCATATCAAGTGAGAAAATTGTGCAGTCTTTTAAATTTTCTGGAACATCTCCTCTTACAATTCTTAATGCTAAACCTTCTGCAATAGCGGTTTTACCAACACCAGGTTCTCCTATTAAACATGGATTATTTTTTGTTTTTCTTGAAAGTATTCTAATTACATTTCTTATTTCATCATCTCTGCCTATTACTGGATCAAGTTTTTGTTTCCTTGCCATTTCTACTAGGTCTGTACCATATTTCTTTAAAGCATCATATGTTTCTTCTGGATTATCAGTTGTCACTCTTGTATTCCCCCTTACTTCTGATAGAACTTTTAAAAAACTATTTTTGTTTATGTTAAAAGTTCTAAATAATTCTTTTAATTTTGAATTTGCTTTATCAATTAAACCAATCATAATGTGCTCAACAGAGACATATTCGTCTTTCATTTTTTCTGCTGTGTTTTCTGCAGCTGTTAATGCTTCATCTACATCCCTTGAGATATATACTTGATTCATTTGTCTTGCATTTGAATGCATACTTGGTTTATTATCTATTTCTTTTTTAATTGTTCTTTCAAATTCCTCACTTACATTCATCTTCTTTAGTAACTCTTTAATTAAACTATTTTCTCCAATTAGCAATGCATATAGTAAGTGTTCTTGGTCTATCTGGCTGTTTTCATGCTCTATTGCTAAATTTTGTGCTTTTTGTATAGTTTCAATTGATTTTTGAGTAAATTTTTGAATATCCATATACATTCCCCCTTTAAAATAAATTAGCACTCTACTTTGCTGACTGCTAATATTGTATAACTTTTTTTCAAAAAAATCAATACTTTTCTTATAAAAAGTACAATTTAATTAAAATTATCAATTGAACAAATTAATATGCAAAATTCCTTGTAAGTATTGACAAATATGGTAAGAATATTATAAAATAATATATATTTTAAATGCGTTAGTACAATGCAAAGCTGTAAAAGGTTACTAGTAGAGAGTAAGGGTCATAGGCTGAAAGCCCTTTTAGCAAACATTACAAAGTGAAACACATTGGAAGCATATTTTTAAAAAGTGAAGCATTATTTTTTGATGCTTAAGCTGGGTGGCACCGCGAATTATATTCGTCCCTGCATATGTTGCAGAGGGCTTTTTTTGTTCCTACTGCGAATAAAATTTAAAAAGGGGGATTTTTAGTATGGAAAAAATCAAGGATTTATTCTCAAACACAAACAACTTTGTAGATAAGGAGGTTACAATTGAAGGTTGGGTAAAAACTGTTAGAGATTCGAAAACTTTTGGTTTCTTAGAACTGAATGATGGTAGCTTTTTTAAAAACGTACAGGTTGTTTTTGACGATACATTAAAGAACTTTGCTGATATTTGCAAACTTCCTATTAGCTCTTCAATAAAAGTGGTTGGGAAGTTTATTAAAACAGAGGGAGCTAAGCAACCATTTGAAATTAAAGCAACAAATATTGAGATTGAATTTTTAGCAAGCTTAGACTATCCACTTCAAAAGAAAAGACATACTTTTGAATATTTAAGAACAGTAGCACATTTACGCCCAAGAACAAATACCTTTAATGCAGTATTTAGAGTTCGCTCTGTTTTGTCTTATGCAATACACAAATTTTTCCAAGAAAGAGATTTCGTATACGTTCACACACCAATAATTACTTCTAGTGATTGTGAAGGTGCTGGAGAAATGTTTAATGTTTCTACTTTAGATATGAACAATGTACCAAAATTGGAAAATGGCAAAGTTGATTATTCAAAAGACTTTTTTGGAAAGCCTGCACATCTTACAGTAAGTGGACAATTAGATGTTGAAACATTTGCTTTTGCTTTTAGAAATGTTTACACTTTTGGTCCAACTTTTAGGTCAGAGAACTCAAACACAGTAAAGCATGCATCAGAGTTTTGGATGATTGAGCCTGAAATATGCTTTGCAGATTTAAATGATGATATGTGTTTAGCTGAAGATATGATTAAATATATAATTAATTATGTGTTAGAACATTGCCCAGAAGAAATGGAATTCTTCAATAATTTTATTGACAAAGGATTACTAGACAAACTTCACAATGTTGTAAATTCTGATTTTGCTAGAATAACATATACAGATGCAATTAAGGAATTAGAAAAAAATAATGATAATTTTGAATTTCCTGTACATTGGGGTTCAGATTTACAAACAGAACATGAAAGATATTTGTGTGAAGTATTATTTAAAAAGCCTGTATTTGTAACAGACTATCCATCAGAAATAAAAGCTTTTTATATGAAGCTTAACCCAGATGGAAAAACAGTTGCAGCAGTTGACCTTCTAGCCCCTGGAATTGGAGAAATCATCGGTGGTAGTCAAAGAGAAGATAACTTAGATATACTATTAAATAAGATAAAAGAAAATGGTATGAAGGAAGAGGATTATTGGTGGTATTTAGATTTAAGAAGATATGGAAGTGCACGTCATGCAGGTTTTGGTTTAGGTTTTGAAAGAATGATGATGTATTTAACAGGTATGCAAAATATTCGTGATGTAATACCTTTTGCAAGAACACCAAAGAATTGTGATTTTTGAGGTTTTATGATATTAGAATATAAAATTAAAGAAAATGATAATTATATAAATCTAAAAGAATTAATTAAACTTCATTTTCAAATTTCTGATAGGTTATTAGTTAAATTAAAACATGAACAAAAAATATTTGTAAATAGTAAAATTGCTTCTGTTTGTACTCCATTAAATGTTGGAGACATAGTTTCTATTAATCTTGATTTTATTGAAGATAATTCAAATATTGTACCAGCAGAGATGTTTTTAGAGATAATATATGAAGATGCTGCTATTCTTGTAATTAACAAGCCTGCTGGTATTCCTGTACATCCTTCAATTAATCATTTTGAAGATAGTTTATCAAATGGGGTTAAGTTTTATTTTAATAAGCTTGATTTAAAAAAGAAAATACGTCCTGTAAATAGGCTTGATAAAGATACTTCTGGGTTAGTTATTTTTGCAAAGAATGAATATGTACAAGAGAGTTTAGTAAAGCAAATGAAGAATAAGGAATTTATAAAAGAATATATTGCTATTTGTGATGGAAAACTAGAAAATTCAAAAGGGACTATTAATGCTCCTATTACAAGAAAAGATAATAGCATAATAGAAAGATGTGTTTCAGATATAGGAGATATAGCTATTACACATTATGAAGTTTTAAAATCCTATACAAACTATACTGCTATCAAATGTATATTAGAGACTGGAAGAACTCATCAAATTCGTGTACATATGGCACATATTGGGCATCCTCTCCTTCGGAGATACTTTATATGGTACCTCCTCTTCTCTAATTCCTAGGCAAGCTTTACATGCATATAAAATTAAGTTTATGCACCCAATATCAAAGCAAAAAATGGATTTTATAATAGATTTGCCAAGTGACATGACTCGCTTACTACTATAAAATCCATACAGCTTGTTTTAGCTTATGATTTCAACATTATATCCAATAAATAATCCTGTTTCAATTACTCCTACTATGCTTTTTAATTTTGCTTCAAATGATTCATCAACATTTTCAAATTTTGCATCAATTATTAAGTTCCCATTTTCTGTTATAACTGGGCCATCCTTCTTTTTAGCTAATCTAAGCTCTGCAGATGTTGCACCTAATTCAAACAGCTTTTCTTTTACTGCATACAAGCTATCTGGGAATACTTCTATTGGTATTGGAAATTTTTCGCATGGTTTTTCAACAAATTTGCTACTATCCACTAAAATATATGTTTTTTTAGCATTTGCAATATTTAATTTTTCTCTAAACATTGCTGCTCCTCTTCCCTTTATGAGCCATTTTTGTGGGGTCACTTCGTCTGCACCATCAAAGCACCAGTCTGGTTTTGAGGTTAGTAATGTTTGAACAGGAATTCCTAAATACGTGCAGACCATACCTAATTCTTTTGAAGTTGGTATTGCCTTTATATTTAGCTTTTCCTCCTTAATTCTCTTGGCTATTGCCTGTACAGCTAAAAAGGAAGTTGAACCTGAACCTACACCAATTACATCACCATCTTTAGCAAATCCGGCAATTTTATCAGCTATTTTTTGCTTTTCCTCTAAATTACTAATCTCGCCATTCCATTCTAGTTTTTGAACAACTTTTTCATCCCAATACATAAATCTTTCCCCCTTTTTAACTTAAGCAAAAACGAAAAAGAAGTAAGTTTTCGTTTTTACACGTCTGGTTCACACAATCCAAAGTTCTTATTGTCTTTCAATTTAAATAATACATTAACTTTGTTTGTTTCTGAGTTTATAAATGTTACAAATCTGTCTGCTGGTTTTTCTTGTAGTTTTAGGATTGCATCTTCTGGTGTCATAGGTTTTAAATCATAATATACTGTTTTGATGATTTCTCCTTCTAATTCTGCTTCTGGTAAATTTACTGGTAAGTTTTTAATTGAATCTTCTTTGTTTGCTCTATCTTTTTTTGTTTTCATTTTTCTAACTTGACCTTCAAGTATATCAAAGTCTTTATCAATTGATGCGTATAAATCGTTGTGAGCCGTTACAGCTCTAAATACACCTGCTATTGATTTCACTGTCATTTCTGCAATTTGTTCGTTTCTTTCTGTTCTAAATGTTATTGATACATCAAAATCCTCTCCAAAATATTTTTCAATTCTGTCCATTTTTTTATTTACATAATCTTTTATTGCCTCTGTTGCTGACAAATCTTTTCCTAATATTGTTATATTCATATGTTTTCCTCCTTAAAATTATCTATATATAATATTTTATATTATATCATCTGCTTTATAAAATTCTTCTAAAAGGTCTTTTATCTATTTAATTATTCTTCTGATTGCTCTCCTATTTTCTTTAAGCTTATTTTGCCTTGTTTATCAATATCTAGCACCTTTACAATCACTCTATCTCCTACTGATAATACATCTTCAATTTTTGCAACTCTTTCTTTTGATATTTTGGAAATATGAAGTAGTCCTTCTTTTCCTCCACCTAAGTCTACAAATGCTCCAAATGGCATTATTTTTGTAACAATACCATCATAGTATTCTCCTACTTCTATTTCTCTTGCAATATTTTCAATTTTATCTATTGCTTTTTGAGCAGCTTCTTTATCGATAGAGTAAACTATTACATTACCTTCTTCAGAAATATCAATTTTTACGCCGGTTTCATCAATTATTTTATTAATTACTTTTCCGCCTGTTCCTATTACATCTTTTATTTTGTCTGGGTTAATTTTCATTGTTAATATTTTTGGTGCATATTTAGAAACTTCTCTTCTAGGTTCTGCAATTTGTTTTAGCATTATTTCATCTAAAATATATTGACGTGCTTTTTTTGTTCTTGCAAAAGCTTCTTCTATTATTTTATATGATAATCCATCTACTTTTATATCTACTTGTATTGCTGTTATACCATTCTTTGTTCCACCAACTTTAAAGTCCATATCTCCAAAGAAATCTTCTAATCCTTGTATATCTGTAAGCATTATATAGTTGTCTGGATTTTCACTATCTGTTACTAATCCTGTAGATATACCTGCTACTGGGTTTTTTATTGGAACGCCTGCATCCATTAATGCTAATGTACTTCCACATATACTTGCTTGTGAAGTTGAACCATTTGAACTTAAAACTTCTGATACAACTCTTATTGTATAAGGAAATTCTTCTTGACTTGGAATTACTGGAACTAGGGCTCTTTCTGCTAATGCTCCGTGTCCTATTTCTCTTCTTCCAGGTCCTCTTACTGGTTTTGCTTCACCAACACTATATCCTGGGAAGTTGTATTGGTGAATATATCTTTTTGATGTTTCTTCATCTAATCCATCTAGCAATTGTTCATCTGTCGTCATTCCAAGTGTTGCAACAGACATAACTTGTGTTTGACCTCTTGTAAATACTGCACTTCCGTGTACGCGTGGTAGGATTCCTACTTCGCATGAAAGTGGTCTGATTTCATCAATTTTACGTCCATCTGGTCTTTTATGTTCGTTTAATATCATTGCTCTTACAGATTTTTTCTCTAATTTGTATAAACTATCTGCTATATCTGTTTTGATTTCTTCTGCTCTTTCTTCTCCATATTTTTCCACAAAATATGCCTTAACATCTTCAGCTAATTTATCCATATTGCTATCACGTGTTTCTTTATCAAGAGCTTGTACATCTTTGTACATTCTATCATAGAAGTTTGTTTCTATTTCTTCATATATATCGTGATCTACTTCAAATGATTTGTATTCGAATTTTGGTTTTCCTATTTCTTCTTTTATTTTTGAAATAAATTCGCAGACTTTTTTAATTTCTATATGCCCTACTTTTATTGCTTCTAACATTTTATCATCTGGTAATTCTTTTGCACCAGCTTCTATCATAGCAATCTTGTCCATTGTTCCTGCAACTAATAAATCAAGTTCTGATTTTTTTCTTTGTTCTAGTGTTGGATTTATAACAAATTCTCCATCAACATAACCGACCTTTACTGCTGCTGTTGGTCCACCAAATGGTATATCTGATATTGAAAGTGCTACTGATGTACCTATCATTGCACATACCTCTGGTGAACAATCTATTTCTACAGATAATACTGTTGCTGTAACTACAACATCATTTCTAAAATCTTTTGGGAAAAGTGGTCTTATTGGTCTGTCAATTGCTCTTGACACTAATATTGCTTTGTCAGCTGCTTTTCCTTCTCTTCTTGTAAATCCTCCTGGGATTTTACCTGCTGCATACATTTTTTCCTCATAATCTACTGATAATGGAAAAAAGTCTATTCCTTCTCTTGGCTCTTTTGATGCTACGACATTCACCATAACAACTGTATCGCCATATCTTACTAGTACATTAGCATTGGCTAATTCTGCTAGTTTTCCTGTTTCGATTGTAAGTGTTCTTCCTGCTAATTCCATTGAATATGTTTTAAACATAATTTTTTCTCCTTTTCTCTTTTTGAAAACTAAGATACAGTTTAATTTTCTAATATTATTCTTTAAGATAACTTTATTATGAAGTAACCTCTAAAATATATTCTAGTTTAGAATACATTTTGTAAGCTACTTTCCATAATATTTTATCTTAAAATAGCACAACAAGGCGGGAAGTCCGCCTTTTGTAATTATTTTCTTAAATTTAATTTTTCAACTACTTCTCTATATTTTGGTAAATCGTTTTTAGATAAATAGTTTAATAAATTTCTTCTTTTACCAACCATTTGTAAAAGTCCACGTCTTGAATGATTATC
>JABLTK010103330.1_pt1 | contig 19674 bp, 13 predicted proteins | sample 7160131 | NCBI WGS metagenome assembly JABLTK01 (sample SAMN14651221, study PRJNA627086) | human gut metagenome | isolation source: feces | host: Homo sapiens
TATTACCGGATTATTTATCGACTTCAATTCTCTTTGCATATTTCTAGCGGAAATGATCGTTCCGAAACATGACGGATACTCAGTCGTCAACTTGATGATGGACATGTTCCTCGTGAATTGGCAATGGACTCACTCGTAGGGTTATGGTCATGTCCATTGTAGTCTTTTTAAATGTTTCTCTTCGATTAGCGCCAGAAACTGTGACATTTATCATGCGAAGTTGATGAAATAGGCACTGATAAAGAAGATTACATCGACAGCGTCACCTATTACACGATTGTATGAAAGGATGTATTATCCTTCGGTTCAAGATCGAGCCATGAAGCTTGTTTCCGACTCGGGGGCTAAACAAACACAAATTCGGATTGGAACAGTAGCAGAGGTGAAAAAAACGACGAATGCATCATCTGTTCCGTATTTCATTCGTAAGAGCGTCTTTGAAGTAGCAAAAGCCAAACAACTTATTTCCTCTGCTACTACTGTGGAAAATATCGATGTTCCTGCATTGATTCGTCACTCTGCCACCATCAAGAAGTACTATGGGAATAATGAAGAAGCGTACGTTCCTCCAAAGGGTTGTACTGTTTATATATATTCTTTGAAAGCTAGTTATTCACAATGATGCTTATCCTTATGATATCTCGCTAGTAACCGTGATTCGGTTTGTATTTCCTCGTGTTTTGATCTCTAGAATCTCTGATATCGATAGAATTGTCAAGATGAGCAACTACTGGTCAGGGTACTTTTATGTCACCTTCATTAGAATTAGACCGATCAATGTCTGTATCTTTGCTGAGGACTATTCTTCTTCCTATCCAACCATTCAATATGTCTTGTCCTCGGATGCCTTTCAAAGCCGAATCACTCTTACTGTCGTGTATTCTGATTTCTACAATGTGCTATTCCCTGCCAATATGTTGAAAAACATCGCTATCTCTACTGTCTTTACTACACATTTCATTGAAATTGATTCTACCATGCTTCCTTCTTGTTTCAATTCCTTCTTGATTTAATTTTTAGCTCTTCTTTATGATAAATTGAGAAAGATTCCGGTGACAGTTCTGTATGAGCCGATTAATCTTGTGACTATTCCTGTGTTTTACACAAAGGAGTGATGATGAAAGACTAGAATAACTTGTAGAGAGGCTGATATTGGAAATATTAGACAGTGTCTTCGTGAGAAGAAATGTTTCCCAAAGTACTTATCAGTGATGGTTTGAATGATCGATGTGGATAATTCTTAGAAGGAATGGTTGGAACCTAGTTCTGCTTCCTCTTTTATGGGACAAATGAGTGATTTGGAATCAAATTCTGTCTAGTTGGCTTCAGGCGAGTCTATAATTCCTAGTTATATGATGCGTCGTCACAATTCCTTCGATATTCTCTATGATGAGAACTTTCTCATGAGAGGATATGATGATGTGGAATTGGTTCAACACTTGTACCATGAGAGTACAGGATCAGAAAAAGTATGAGGTTTAGAGTTTGTTTTCTACTTGCTTATGGATGAGTATTTCCTGGATTACTCCATTCGGTTGTAGGGGATGAAATTGAAGACAAAATCTAGGGAGGTTGAAAATGCCGTACTACAGAAGGATCCCGAGTTTAAGGCTCAATATGAAGAGTTCCTCAGTCATATCCCAGAAAGAGAATCTGGAATTGAAGCTGGATCTATCGAAACAGATCCATTACTTGCTGCATATGTAGAGTATTGGAGAAAAGATCAGGAGATGAGAGAGAAGGAGGAGAATGAATTGACTCATCTTTTAAATACACAGAAGAATCATTTTGATCTTCTAACCTGGGATCGACGGGTTACAGAGATTGTGTCAAACCGAGAAACACGAAGGAAAGAAAGTTATTAATGTGATTGTTATGTACTATTGTTTGTAACAGTTCCTTCGTTCATCATAGAATGCTTCGGTTCCTTTCACGATTCGGGGAATCTGCTAAAGGAAGACGATTCTTCTCTGGATATTTACCGTCTGGGATAAGAAAAATGCCTACAAACCGGTTTCATCTGAGAGGGACTCTTCCAGGCTTTCAAGAAGTGAATCGGAACTTACCACTTGCTTTTACGCAAATTCGATCTGTTTCATCCATTCATAAGAAGTACATGAAGATTGAGTAGCGACAGTATCCTAGTATTACGCCTAGTGTAAAGAAAAAGAAGGAGCGAAAGGAGAAAATGCCGAAAGTTGTCCAAATGAAGCATTTCTCGGTTGCTTTAGTTGGAAGAACGAATGTTGGCAAATCTACCTTATTTAATCGACTTGTCGGGAGAAAAGATGCTCTTGTGAGCAAAGAGGCTGGAACAACTCGGGATCGCAGAGAGGGTTTAGCTCATATTAGTGGATTGGAATTCACATTGATCGATACTGGTGGTTATGTTGTTAGCAATAAGGACATTTCGATGACAGAACAACAGATTAACAAACAAACCGAATATGCGGTTGAGAAAGCAGATATCATATTTTTCCTTATCGATGGAAAGGTTGGAATTACTGGAGAGGATCGTGGAATTGCGGCGTAAGATTTGAGGAGTGGATTAAGGAGTAGTTGGCTAAGAACCAAACAGAGCGTTAATAATTTCCCAATCTATGTCGTCGTGAACAAGGTAAGAGAAGAATTTTAGATGATATGTAGACGGAAGGACTCTTTACGAAAGTAGATGCTAATGGAGACTGTGCTCCTTGGGAAGACATGAAAGCCCAAATCTATGAACTAGGTTTAGGTGAACCTATTGGTGTCTCGGCAGAACATGGAGATGGTCTCTTAGACATCTTTGATGTTTTGTACCCATATGGAGACTTGCTTAATTTACGAAAGAAAGAGGATCGAGAACGATATGAAGCCAGTCAGCAGCAAATTTCAACCGATACACAACCATATGACATTCGATTTAATGTAGATGCAGTTGGAATTCTTTTGGAGATTGAGATTTAGGAGGAAAAGGATCGTGATGATGAGATTCTTCAACTCACAATTCTTGGGATCCCAAACAGTGGAAAATCCACCTTATTGAACACTTTATTAAAGACTGATCGATTTATTACTGGAAGTATTCCTGGATTGACACGGGATACAGTTAGTACTGAAGTTGAGTATAAAGGACGTAAGATTCGACTTGTTGACACTCCTGGTATTCCAAAAGCAGATGGTGTGTTGCCTCCATCACTCAATTCGCTCAGCATCTATCATGCTCACAAACAGCTAGATTATGCTCATGTTGTTGCTCTGATTCTGGACGGAAGTCGAATTCTCACAAAGCATGATCTGGCTCTTGCTAAGGAGATTCTCGATAAGGGTCGAGGTCTCTTCATCGTTCTGAATAAGAGTGATGTGATGCAGTCGACGGCGGTTGCTAAGAAGCAGCTGGTCACCTACATCGATCGTTACATCCCAATGGTATGATTTGAAGAGTGGATGGAACTTAGGCTGGAAAAGTACCTTCTATCGTTGTATCAGCACTCTATGGGAAGGGAACAGATGCAGTGTACCCACTAGCTTTAGATGTGTTTGATCGCTGGCGAACTCGGATTTCAACGGGTATTCTCAATCGATGGTTGGAGGCTGTGACCTTCCGACATCCTCCTCCACGAACAAGTACTGGAAAGGAGGTAAAGTTAAAGTTAGTCTGAGGGATCAGATTGATTCATAGATATCTAACGCAAACGAAAGCGAGACCACCAAGCTTTGTATTATTTAGCAATGTGAAAGACATTGACCGAACCTATCTTCGATACCTAAGTTCCTGCTTACGGGAGGAATTCAACTTGGATGGAATTCCGATTCGAATTTTTGTAAGAACAGGCGATAATCCCTACACAGTAGGTATCGTATTTTTTCGTAACGTTAAGAGCCACAAAGTCTGAAAAACCAAAGGGCAACTGTCTTTTACTAGTCTTGTTTGTTTCAATCGAGAATGGAAAAACTGTGGCTGCAAAAGAATTACGGGAATTTTTAAACACTATGCGAACTTGGGTGATGAATCGTCTTACCTGAGAAATGGTTCTTTTACCAGATTTTCTAAGATAGAACATTTACTAACAAGGACAATGTTTTCTGTAGGAGCGAGATGCTGTTTTTGTGGTTTCTTACCTTCTAGATGATACTTGTTGCGTTGTTGCTTCTATCGTGTTCTACAGCTTTTACAGTACAGTGTACGACTCCTGATATGAATACCTATTCACCTCAGGTTTCGTTTGTCTGTACCTTCTCTGAGTCTGTCTCTTTGAATCATGTGGAGAGAATCTTTGTTCCTAGCCTTGTATCAGTTTCTCCTCTTAGTGGAGAACATACTGTTTACACGGTTGTTGCTGAGGTGCAAGATGACACTCTCGGAGAAATTTCTCTCCTTCTGGGAGAGGGCGCTTTCGTCAAGGGTGAAGAGCGTTCTCCTGAGTATATGGTGACAGTTACTTGTTCTAACTGTGTTTTGGGTCTCATGTCTAGATGATTTTGTATATGAACATGTCGATGTTGTTGCTACTATCAACCATCTTTCTGATAGACCTGATTTCGCTATCATTTACATCTCTGGAGGAATGACGGTTCGTCCAAACTTCCAAAGCATTAGCGAAATTGCTGTTCTTCCTCCAAGTGTGGACGTGATTAGTGTTGAAGCGACCCTAACCTCGTATGTGGTCAAGGTGTTCGTGAATGATCCCAATTCTCTGCGTGAGGCTACCATTCGGATCAAGGAAGGAGTGATCAGTTCATACTGGGGTCAGAAAACTAATATGGAGAAGGATGTGTCTATTGATGTGCCTCCTCTGGATCATAGTGAATCTACTTTCAAACTTTGGCCCACCTATGGAACGATTTACACTTCTTCGGATGAGTTCCGCTATCCTATTCCTACTGGTGGTTGTTCTGTTGATGTACAGTCATTCTCTGGAACGAATATTGAAATCGTGCGTGTCGAGAATGATGAGGTCTCACAGTATCTGGTTGCTCGTTTAATGGACCCTTCGATCCCTGGTGGCATTAGCTTCATTGGTTATGCCCCTGACACTTGCACTTCGTACAACTATCCTGTGGAGCCGAGCGTGATGGTTGTGAAGGAAGCAGTGCCTACATATGAGATTACTTACAAGACCGGTACCTCTGGATGTGTGGATGTGAATGTACTCTTCAGTGCTCCTGTCAAGTTTGTGTCCGATGCCTATTTCAATATTACTTCTGTCTCTCAAGTGGCTCCATATGTGATAAGTACTCCAGTACATCCTGCAGGTCCTGAACACTATTTTGGCCTGGAAGCCACGATGTGTATTAGTTCTACAAGCGATACTTTGTTGGTCTCGATGAATCGTGATGCTGTGAAGACTCCTTCTGGTGCTCTGATCCCTGAGCAGGAACCCATCTCTATCTTGGTATCGAAGTTGACTCTGGTTGTGAGACTGCTTCCTGACGACCTTCCTGAGTCCTCTCAGAACATGACTTACGTCATCCGTCAGCCGACTGTTACCTTGTCCTTCGGCACTGACACTGATTCCTCTATTAACATGAATCGTTGTGACTTCTCGAAGGCTTTCACTTCTGACTATAACGTTGCTCTGTCAGTGACTATGGAAACCTCGCGTCTGAGAGTGGCTGCTACTACCGAAGCTATCGATCACCATGTGATTGCCTTCCATGCCGATCGTGTTACTTGCAGTGGTTCCTTCACTGTTGAGTTCCTTACCCAAGAGTTCAAGTATGCCTATGATCCTCCCTTCCGTCCTGGTGACATTATCATCACTCGTGTCAATTCATATTACTCTGCTGAGTTCGACTTTGTGCCTCTTCGTAAGATTTTCTCATGGAACAAGATCTACTTCACTGATGCTGGTTGGGTGAACGAATATTATGGATTCATTGATCATGGTTCTGATGGTTACATCAGCTGGACTCCTAAGACTGATGTGAATGCAGGTACGGTTCAGCAGTGGAGTTATAAGGCTATGACCGACAAACTGGATCCTGAGATTCCTTTCGTCGTGAACACGGAGTATTCCTTCAACTATGAGCAACATGGTTTCCTGTTAGATTTCCAGGATAACTTGTTCATTTATGCAACTGGCAGTTGTGATACGAACTCTGTTTATGATGACTTCGGCCATATCAAATTCATTTTCGGTGTGTACTGGTCGTCTTCAGAATGGGCTCCTGAGACCTTCAATTACTTGGACATCACCTCTGAGTATTCTGCATTACCTCAGGTTCTGACCAATTATAGTATTGCTCTGGGCTTGGAGTCTAAACCTGTCCCTCGTGGAGTGAACTATATGTCAATTGATCAAAATCACTTCTTCACTTTCACGTATACGTACTATCACATCATTGAGATGATTGTCGATAAGCAGAACTGGTTGACATCTCAGAAGGATCGATTCATAACAGCACCTCAAATCGCCTACATGGAACGTCCTATGGATTTCACAGTGGAGCAGGTCGATACAAGTGTCTGTTTCAACTTCGTGACACCGTATACAGTCACACGGAATGTGGACATTGCAACGTGGAATATGTCGAGAATACGTCTCTACTTCAACGACGAGCCTTTGATCCCTGAGATTACTTACTCATCTGCTGGTTATTGTGTGAACTATGGTAATCTTACGACGGAGGGTATAGTTCGTCTGGAGATGGAGAAGGGAGCTTTCGTCTATACAACAACCTCTACAAAGACTCCTGTGTCATTTGAGTGTGTGGCCTACAGCATGGAGATTATGATATATAATGTCCCTGAACTCATTGTGGACTACGCGACGGACTCTGTACTTCAGAAGGTGACTATCACATCCACTATTCCTTGTGTTGAGTGGGGATTCATCTCTGCATTCAACAGCAGGGCTGTACATATTTCTCAGTCCTCGACAGAGACCGTTTTGGCTTTCACTGCTGTGGATGCAGGTGCGAAACTCTATCTTGATAATGGTTTCTGTAAGACTGCAGGACAGCGGGAGTCTGAACGACTTCTCCTTCCCACTCTCACGGTGGCTCCTATGTCTGGTCGCGAGACAATATTGCGTGAGGCCTTCTTTAAGGAGGTATTGAGCAAGCATGAGGTGAACACGATTAGTGTGAAGGCTCCTGATGTGGACTGGACATTGTCGACTGATCGTTTGGAAGATATGAACCCTGAGTGGAGTGAGTTTGATCCAGCGACTGGAGTCATAGAGTTAACATTCCGTTTCCCGATGGAAAATGGAAAGAAGACTGTAGTCTTGCCTCAAGGTCTATTTATCAAGAATCAGACCCTCTCACAGGGAATGACTCTTTCCTATTGGATGCAACAGGGTGAAGTCGATGTGATGCAATCTCTCACACTTCCTTGGGCTGAGTCGGTTCGTGAAGAATCTGTCCGAGAGGCAGTGTTCAGTGATGGCTTTGTTGTGTCGAGTGGCAGTACTCCTACAAATCTGCTTCGTTTCGAGAACATGTGTCGTAGTATTGGTTACAAGATGGGTGCTTCCATACCTACATCTGTTAGCGTTGCTCTTATGGATGGAGACTGTGTGTATGGAGTACATGAGAATAGGATTATGGATCCTTATACTAATACGAACTCTGGATTTGAAGATACTTTGGAATTCGATTTCCTTCCTCCGATGGGTGAGGCTATGCTTGTAGATGAGATTACTAGCGAGAAACCTGAAACGAATCGTTTCTACTGGAATCATTCTCCTGTAGTGGCTCTGTTTTTCAATGAGCCCCTTGTTCATTTCAATGAGTCACTTCTTCTAATCACTGTCGATCATTGTGATATCGTCTCCGCCAGCCATACGATTGAAAATGATCAGAGTATCATTCACTATAGCCTTTCGAACTGTGAGGAAGGACCTATTCGTGTGGATGTCGTGGATAACATCGTATTGCAGGATAATGACGACAACCTCTGTGTGTCTCATGAGTGTATTAGCAATTTCCCGTTGTTGTTCGAGACAGACTATACAGCTCCTAACATCATTATCAGTACTGTTGAAGCATTATATGGAAGCGAGATGGATGTTTCCTTCGAAATCTCGGAGCCTGATACAACATTCACATGCAATTCAATTGGTATTGCTGTGGAGAAAGTGAACTTCGTGGTTACTCAGGTTGATAAGTCAACTTGTCATTACTCCTTCACTCCTGAACCTGTGAATGGAACATACATTCTCTTGTCTGTACCTGCTGGTCGCTTCGTGGATAAGGCCTTGAATCCTAACGTTGCTTTCAAGCCTTTCGGTATCCCAGTCCTCAACAAGGGTGCTCAGATCTCTGTAGTTGCTCCTACTTTTACGAATATGATGAAGACAGAGTTCACTCTCTCCCTCAACTACACATGGCTTTGTCCCAACTATGAGCACTTGTTCCCTTCAACCTTCCAGTATGATCGTACTCTGGCCCATATTGAGAAGAATGACGAAGGTCAAGTCGTGGATGGAACCTTCATTCAGACTTTCTCTATCACTTTCCTGAACTTTGATGCGACTCATAAGGACCGCCACAGAAACATCCCTATTTACATTCCTTCCAGAGTGTGTATCAACCCACTCGGTCTCTACAACCAAGGAGTGACCTTCTATATGACTTTCGACAATACGCATACTGTGCCTTCCGTCACATTATTAGACCGAGAGTCTGATGATAAAGACTTCACTGTGGATATCACTTTTAATGAGGTTCGTAGTTTTGGAGAGAAGGAGCCTAAGGAATATGTGGTTGTAAGTTATGCCAATCAGACGTTGAATTGTAATGTGACTCGTCATACTGAGGCCGTCTCTTTCACTTACAGAGTCAAGTGTCCTCTGAATGAAGAAGGAAACGTAAATGTGACTATTCTTGATGGTGCTGTGGTGGAAGTAACAGGTACTCCTTCACAGACCTTCTCGAAGTTACTGCGCATTGATAGATATCCTCCTATGGTGGTTATATCTTTTACTAAGGGAAACACTTTTGGTCCTGATATTATCGAGCTCCCAATGCTAATGAATGCCACAGAGGTGATGACTGTACCACAAGATAAGAATTCCAGCTGCTTCGGGATAGACCACGAGAAAGGCATTAAGGTCCAGGTGAGTCCTCTTCCTTCTCAGGTTGCGAACTGGGAAGTCATGGTGACAATGATTCGTTTGTTCTCGGAGCTCCAAGCTGGTTCGTTCAATATCTACATTAAGGAGCATTGTATGAAGGATGAGGATGGGAACTACAACGTCCAATCGAATAACCTGACCTTCTACTATGACTTCACAACTCCTAACGTTACTCTAAATTGTCCTTCTTCGACTGTATGGCGGAGTATGACTATTACTGGAACGATGGACGAACCTTGTCACCCACTCACGGAAGCCAATATCGTTATGCCGGATGAAAACTGCTCTATAGATAGCGGTAGTCTTAGTTCGACTGAGACGGCCTTCTCCTTTACGGTGTCTTGCAGTGTGATTGGTAACTACCAGTTCGGTCTGCGTGGTGTGAAGGATCTGGTGGGTAACGAGGCTCGGATCATAGGTGTGTGTAATGGAAACTTTACGGTGAATGGACCTAGAATTGATTACGAGATTCGAAATCTGGTTAATGATAGATATATCAACACTCCTTCGTTCACAATCTATCTATCTGTTTCTTCTTGTGCTTCAATGAATCTTACCGAGAATAATGTGATCGTCGAGAATGTGAAGAACCTGCAAAGGACACGAATGGCTACTTGCCAATGGAGATTAACTGGAAGTGCCGAGGAAGATGGTCGGGTGCTGATTCGTGTATTATCAGGTGCTGCTATAGATATATATGGAGCCCCTTCCCTTTCGTTGTTGATTGACGACTTCTTTAGCTATCAAGCCAAGCCTGAGGTGACCACTATATCACGTAGTCTTCTGCCTTCAGGTATGACAAGTGATGTGTATATCTGTTATGATACGAGTATTGTGCGTGGTGAGGGACATGTGCTGACAGATGGAGGATGTTCGGATGCTTCGGTAGATCGTGTTGAAGGTAACTGTGTGTACATGCAAGTGGCAGTGACAACTGGAGAGCGTTGTTATCTGTATTTGGAAGAGGATCTCGTCAAGACTGCCTGGGAGTTGAGTTCAGTTGGTCGTTATGTATGGATTGGGATCGATGATCATCCTCCTGCTTTGAATGTGGTGGCTAGCATTGATGATACCGATTCATTACCTGTCCCAGATGCCACCGATTCTCACAAGCAACATTTCTATTTGAATGGTAACTTCGTCTTGAAGTTGGCTGTGGCTAGTTCTTGTCGTTTGGATCTGGAGAAATTGGATCTTGGAACTGCCACTCTGACTGCGGTTTCAAAGTCTTCATATCTCGAGATTCCGTTTACATTCGATAGTGACGCTGATAAGGATATTCAAATCACTATGAATGAAGGTCTCTTGACAGATAGTTTTGGTCGTAAGAACGAACGAATGGTATATATGATTCACTATAGCAAGGCTATAGCTGTGGTATCTGTGGAGATGACGACCTATTCCAGTAAAGTACCCATCACAGCATCTGTGTCTTTTGATAAGGACGTGTATATGACTGCTAAGAATGTCATATCAATGATGAACTTTACATTTATTTCCACTAATGCTCGCAAGTATGAGTTGGCCTTCGAACCTGAGGTGGAAGGTATGTATACCTTTGAGTTACAGAATATTAAAACGATATTTGGTAATCCTGTGGATAATCAATCGTACTCGTTCTACTATTACACAGAGCAACCCACTCTAACCAATACCATCCCTGAGATCGAGACGACAACAAGTGGTAATGGTCGAGATGGACTTATCCAAATGTTCTTCAGCCATCATATGGCTGATCTCTCTGATACATCATTGGATGATATGTTTGTGTCTGAATCTGGATCGCTTTCGGAATACTTTGATTTGGTCTCAGCTACTGTGAATGAAACTGAGGTATCAGTTAAACTGACTCCAAAGTCTACTTCTGGAGACTATTACAGGTTCCTTGTGAGATTTAATGATAATGCCTTTGTGGACAGAGCAGGCAATACAGCTGTGTCGGCTAACTTCACTCTTATAATCGATAACCGTCCTCCTACTGTTACATCTGTTCTCCACAATGGTGGTGCGATCTTCTCTCGACTCCCTCTTTCTCTCGTGATCACGTTCTCAAGACCAGTTGTTCTGGCCGAGAACTTCGCTTCAATGGTGTCTGCATCAAGTGGAGATGTTGTGCTTTCCTTCTCTTCACCTAGGGCAAAGCTTGTAAGGGAACTCACTATGCCGGAACACGTAACGGAAGTCACTTTGGTCTCTGTTGAGAACGATATTCCTCTAACTGTGGGAATGGAGTGGTCTGTGACTGTGGAGCCTGGTATTGCTAAAGATGAATATGGTGTGGTGATAGCACATAAGAATGAGACAACTATGACGGTGACAGATAGGACTTTGACTCTGGAAACAATTGGATACGGCGCACAGAACACTTCTTCTGTGATGCTGACATTTGACAAGGAAGTATATGATTTGAAAGAGGATAAGTTGACGTTGGTAAATGCTGATATAAAGGAGTGGAGTACGGAGGGTAAAGTGTTGAATCTCTCTCTCGAATGTGCTACACAAGGTGAGTGGTCGATTCATTTTGATGTTGCTGCTGTTGAAGGTATTGATGGGAGTTTGACAACGGAACCATTCGATGTTAAGGATAAGTTTGACAACATGCCTCCTATTGTGACCTGTGAAGTGCCTCCTACCATTGGTGCTGGACAAGTCAACATTACTTGTAATGCTTCGGAGCCCATTCAAAAGACCAGTTCGATATTCTCAGTGGTGCGCGATAGTATGGTGTTGGTTTCTACAGAGACACTGAGCGAGGATAGGTTGACTCTGTGGATTACGTTCGTGGCTGTAGAGACCTATTCTGCTGGTGAGAGTTATTCTGTGGTCATAACTTTGGATGACTGCCGAGATGATGCTGGTAATGCTTGTTCCCCTGTTCAGTACATAACAATGGTTGACTTTACTCCTATTCTTGTTAAGATGAGTACAAGCCGTGATTATCTTCATAACAACGAGACTGTCACAGTGACTGCCGACTTCTCCAAGCCTATTATTGCTGACAGTGTAGATCTTGTTATGGATTATGATGATGATCTGATTACATTAATTATGGAGTTAGACTCCATGGATGTGGCTCATCTGAGTTACTCATGGGTGATCAGGGTGATGAGCACAGAGTTGACCTCGGATATCGTTCCTATATATTTCGAGATTCCTGCTGGAGTGGTCAATGATAAGTTTGGTAATGTCAATGAAGAGGGTTTGGCAACTGTGTATCTGAATGAGCTGTCGCCTGAATTGTTTGCTGGATGTCGACAGAATGAGAATATGATCGAGGTGAATGTTACGGTGCAGAATGGACCTCTGGGTCCGATCGACGCCGAGATGTTTGAGTTGTCGGAGAATATTCACTTCGATAAGGTTGTGTCCATAGTGTCGGATAATTCGTTGATGCCTGGTTCCTGGATTCAGGCGAATCTCATGTTCATTGTGACATGTGAGACTTCGTGTTCTTATTCCATTCGCTTCCTTCATGAGAAGATCTTCAATCTGGCTGGTAATCAGATGGAAGAGGATTTGTTGATTGATGGTATATTTGTGCGTGCTCCTGTGGTATCAGTGAATGTGAAGCCTTACTATTCGGCTGAATTGGATCAGCTTGAAGTGTCTGTGTCTGAGAGATCTGATATCTATTGTCAGCTCATCCAGTTCAATCTGCCAGAAGTGGAAGTTCAGCCAAAGTCGTGTTTGAATGCTCTTGAGTGTATATGTACTGTCAACTTCGGTGCTGTCACCGAGATGTCCAAGGTCAGTCTGACCTTCCCTGCTCACTCCATTAGCAACGCTTATCATGTTTCCAACGAAAACACCGTAGAGGTCTCTTTCTACTACAGTCCAGCACCTACTATGCCCTTGTTCTCCACACAGTGGGATGAAGATCAGCCTGTGGTGAATATCGACTTTACTGTGTCTGCTGGTTCTCCAGGTGTGAACCTTACAGAGAATATGATTCAGTGTTCAGGTTGTGAAGTCTTGAACTGGACTCTACTTGACACTGAAGCTGAGATCATGATGTATTCGTTCCTTGTATCCTTCTTGGATGATCAGGCAAATTATGTTCGTGTGTATATTGAGGCTGCGACGTTCATCGATCCGTTTGGCCGTCCAAATTTGGCTAGTGAGAAGGTACTTCGTCGTGACGCTGAGGCTGTAACGATTCAACAAGTCATTTACTCGGAAAAGCGTGATGATGTGTTAGAACTGGTTTTCTCGAAGCCCGTGTATCCTTGTGGTGGTAATGTGGCTCTGACTTGTCTATCGAATCATACTTACACCTACTATCGTAATAGTCAGCAAAATGAAGTCCGCTATTCAGCTCAGAAAGTTTATATCTCGTTGTTGCCTTATGGTGATCTCGATTATGAGGTGTCCTGGGATGAGACTGCTTTCTGCGACTCTACCAACTATCCTGTAGCAACAGAGTGTACAGACTGTACCTTCCATAGTGCTCCGAATGTCCCAACTCCTCCTCTGTTGAGTGTGGAGGATGTAACAGCCCATAATGCTACTATTCACTACATGATCACACACGATGGAGGTGAACCTGTCCTGTCGGCTGTCGCTTACGTCATGCCTGGTGCTGATTTGGCCCCTGCTATTTTCCGTGCAGATGCTGCCACAGGAGAGATATTGTTGACAGGTCTGAATGCCAATACAAACTACCGTGTCACGGTCCTCCTGAGAAACGTTTATGGTTATAGCATGCCGAGTGCTGAGCAAATCTTCTTAACAGCCCCTTCGACACCTGTATCTGCTTCTGATCTGCGTATCTGCGATATGGTGAATCCTACCAAGATTGGTGATGTGTATGTTTACAGTGAGGCAGAGGCTTGTTGGACACCTTCTCCTACAAATGATATATTCTATCGTCTGGAGTTGAGTGCTTTGATTGATGGTGTGGCTCAGGATCCTGTGGTGATGTATGAGGGTGTGAACACCACGGCTATCATTACAGTTCCGGACCATGTCACCTCATATCGTCTCACCCTGACAACCGTGACCATGGGTCAAGTAGAAGAGGGTGAGGACTCTGTGAGTGTGTCTGCAGACTTTGTCACTGAGGTGAATCGAGAGAATGTCGAGAAGTTCCCTCAGGGAGTGGGTATCGTTGCAGTTGCGGAGCGTTTGACAGAAAGTTCGGTGCGTGTGAGTTTCACACACCCTCTGGAGAACTACTTCCGTATTGAGCGATACGAGATTTTGTACGGAAATGTGGATGATAGGACAGTGACTGCTGTAAGTCTAGCTCGTGAGAGCTATGAGTTCCTTATGGATAAGTGTGTTAGTGATCAGGTCATATTGACGGTGCGTGCTGTGGTAAGAGATGACTTCGGAGGTATTCCAAGCAATCGTGTCGTTGTGTATTGTAAGAAACCTCGTCTCCAGCTGGTTACAGACGTTGGTTATGATTACGTGGCCTTCCGTGTGACGAGTGAAGTGGCTACAACAGTAACATGTAGCTTGAAGAGTCAGTTCTCAGCCGAGATTTTGGCTACGCGGGCTCTGAAGGTGCATCCAGTGAATGTGGCTCCTTACCAGCTGTTTAAGAGTCTTTATCCTGACACTGAGTATACTATTGAGTGTTTTGGCTATGACCTGGACTTTAACTTGATGTCTGGTTTGGCTTCTTTCCATACTCTCTCCAACTTTGTGTTGCCTGAATTCACTTTGGACGAGATCACGGAGCCAATGCTTGGTAGCTATTATGTTGAAGTTCCTGTGGCGTCTGTGAGTGTGCCTGGAACTATGTATTGTGCTGCTCGTCCTATCGATCAACCTTTCCTGCTCTCTCGTTCTCAGTACATGAAGGAGGATCATAGTGCTTATGTCTTCCCTGGTCAGAAGGATGTGAAGGTGGTGGTGAGTGGTTTGAAGCCTGAGACTGAATATCGTGTGCGTTGTATCTTTGATCCTGATTACGATGCTGCAATAGATGTGACCCCTCGTCGTCTGGTTGACAGTGAATTCACGTTCAAGACTCCTGCTATCAGTACTCCTTCATGGAAGTCTATGCAGCCTTTCGGATCTGTAGCTGTTCCTGCTCATACTCAGCTTGTCCTGGAGGCTTCAATGCCTGTCAAGTCGTACCTGAATGAGCTCATTCTTCATGGTGTGAAGAACAGTGAGAATGATGTGATCATTAAGAATCGGGACATTTCGATTGATGGTGCTGTGATTACGATTACTTTGCCTACTCTGGTCCCTGGAGAGGAATATGTTCTAGAGATGCAGACAGGATGCTTCATTGATGCTGTTTCGAACTTCCCTCTGCCTGGAGTGACAATTGCTGATGAGGTGGCTTTTATGGTGTTCAATGATAAGACCCTTAGTCTGGCACCTACATTACTGGATACGGAGCCTAAGACAGATTCTGTAGCTACAGTTCTGAATAATAATGTGATCTTTATATTTGATCGCTCTATTCGTCTCGAGTCATCAGCTGAATTCCGTGTGCGTGTGGACAACAAGACAGTGTCGCTGAAGGCTGACCAGGGAATAGTTGACGGTACCATGTTGACGGTGCGTACTGGTGTCTACTTCCCTGAGGATTCTGAAGTGGAAGTGTCCATAAAGTCAGGTGTGTGCAGTCTCTATGGAGCTTGTGTGAGTGAACCAATGAAGATCAGCTTCACGGTGGGTAAGAAGAATTTCAATCCTTCAATGCTTGATATTGTCCCTAAACCTGGTCAGAAGCATGTACCCGCGACGGAGGATCTGGTACTGACATTCAACAAGCCAGTTGTTCTGGATGACACATATCAGATGACATTTATAGATGAGAAGGACCAGATCTTCTCACTGAATTATGGTGTGGAGAAGTCAAAGATCACTCCTCGTCTGAGTGTAGTTCGTGATGAGATTCGTGTGCGTGGAGATGCTATTCCTGGAGGTCATACATACAGAGTGCTTTTCAATGCAGAGGCAATTCATGATAGTGAGGGCCGTTCTGCCTATGGAGTTCCTTCAGATTATTCGTTCTCTTCTTCTCAATATGGCTGCAGTGGTAATTATATCTATGAGAACATGGGAGACGAGTGTCAGTGCTTCATTACTAATGAGAAGTGCGAGTGTAGATGTGGTAAGGAGAATCTAGTTGACACTGTGATTGGTATGTTCCTCTAAATTGTTGTAAAGAGTGTTTGTTGGAAACAAGGTATAAAAGAGGTTTGTTACTTTTGATAACCATTATCTGAAGATGATCGATTCTGTACTGGACTCGTTCGCCGCCTATCAGCAATATCATACTGATATCGAGGAGGTGAAGATTCTCGCTTTCGATCTCTTCCAAAATTGTCATGATGTCGTCGCTCTCGATATGTGGTTCTTCGAATTGGGGAGATGCTTCGATGATGCTCTGGGGACCACCGAGGGGATTTGTGTCCTCGAAACTCTTCTCGTAACTGTCGTTGCCATCGAGGAGGAGATGAGCTTCGTCGCTGATACCTTTCCCGCGGGGATGAACTACGTTGGCGATATCTATGTAGAGATGGGCTCCTTCGAGATGAGCCTCTACGTGATGGAGACCAATTCACTTTTCGACGAGGAGGAGAATGAGAAATATTCTGTCGGTGATAACGAGAAGAGCTTCGACGTGAGCGAGAAATACTTCGACGACGAGGAGAGATGCTGTAACGGGAACGAGAAATACTCCGATGCGAGCGAGAGATACTGTGGCGAGAACGGCTATAGCGACGGGAGCGAGAAGTGCTTCGATGAGATGGAGAGTGACTACGATGGCGTTGAATACTCCGATGAGACACACTTCGACGCCTAGAAACCTTAGGAATAGAAGGAGAACGATCCTGATGGGAATCGCCATGAGCCAATGATTCTTTCGTAACCACCTCAGTTCTCTCCTTAGAATGAGAAATAGCTTTCTCCCTCTCCATAGTGCGAGAATTACCATTTCGTGTTGACACTTCAGATTCCGTAGTGCTGGATTTCGAAGAATTCGTAGAAAATATCGCAGGAATACTCAGTTTCATATCTAATTGTGATGGGCGTTTCTCCAGAAGTGTTTTATCGAAGAATGCAAGGGAACCATCTCGAGTAGCCTTATGGATACTCACAGATTCGACACGTTGCAAACGAGTTGATTTGACTTGAAAACGATGAGTATTCAAAGATGCTGCATATGGCGGGAGATCAGGTGGATGGTTCCTAACTTCATCAAAATATGAGTTTTGAAGTAACTAGATAGAATAATCATTCATAGTTCATACTTGATCAGCAGAAAGACGTTTATCAGGTGCAATTTGTAACATACTTGTTAACAAATTCATGGCTTCTTCTGTCAACCATGAAGGATTACAAATTCCGACAATTCCACTACGATCCTTTAAATGCTTTTCGAGATTTGGTTGATATCGTTTTTGCTCATAATGGGACTTTCTAGGGAATTAGAGAAATCAACAGAATTACTTCACAAGACCCTGAATATATGGATCATCAGGCAGACCACAGGCTTTAAAAATCACATGCAATTCTTCTTGCTAGACATTACAAAAATGAAGAATCCCAACCTCATTATTTGAGTGCGTAGGGAATATTGGAGTTCCTGTAAGGAGTTCTCCAAAAATACAGCCAGCAGACCAGATATCAGCCTTAGTATCGTAATGAGTTTCACCAAGGAGTAATTCAGGAGGTCGGTACCACAGCGTCATTACATTGTTTGTATAGTGCATATCATCTCCATATTTCAGCTTCCGAGCAAGACCGAAGTCGGTTAGCTTTATAACATGAGTATTACTCACAAGAATGTTGGATGTCTTCAAATCACGATGCATAATCATGTTTTTGTGAAGGTATGATAGTGCATTCAGCAATTGGTACATATACCACTTTACATGAATTGCAGAGTATCTAAAAATGAATCAAATCCAATAGACTATACATAGGCAATTTGCACTCTTTGGCTAGTTGAAGAATGCCCCACATGTCATGATCTACGTAGTCCATGATCATGCAAATGGGATTCAGTTTTGTATAGTCCATAGAAAGGTTTACTACATCGGAAATGTCGACAAACACATACCTTGAGGAGATACAATATCGAATAACTTCACAATGTTTTCATGATTCGTACTCTTTAAAAATCGAATTTCACGAATTGTGGAAACGCTGACGCCATTGCTAAGTGAACTATCACGAAAGCGGATCTATGTCTAAAGAAGAAGGAGAACAATATACAAATTTGATAGCACAGATCTTCCCATCACTAGTATTCCTCGCTTTATATACATCACCATAAGTTCCCTCTCCAATCTTGTCCAGCAACTCAAATCCCTCCAATGAATAGTCCTCCATACTTACACAACCACTTCCAATAGATCTGGCTGAATAGAAGAGATTCAAAGGGCTATTTGAGCGATCTGATCGTTTATAGATTGTCCAAATTAGCTCTATTATTGTAATACCAAAATCGTCTGGATTTGTCATTTCCATACTAGTATTATAAGAACCCATGGAAAAACAACTCTTGATATCTACAGGGATCGTGAAAAATGCCAGTGGAAGTGCCTATGTCGAATTAGGAAACATGAAGATTCTGTGCTCTGTACATGGTCCTAGAGATACATTTCTGATGCAAGGAGTGAACGAGAAAGGAAAACTCTTCTGCGATTTCAAATATGCCCCTTTTGCAAAGAAAGACAGTTATGGAACTGGAGGTGAGGTAATTTTGACACTTCCACTTCATACAATAGGATCGTGAGACTCGATCGATTTCTTCCCTTCTTGAGAAGACGATCATGTCCACTGTTGATGTTGATTCATTCCCAAAGGCTGTTGTAGAGGCCTACGTTCGAGTGTTGGAAGTAGATGGAGATCCTCTTGGTTTGTCGATGATGTGCGTTTCTCTTGCTTTAACAGATGCGGGGATTAATTTGTTTGGACTCCTTGGATGCTCTTGTGTGGTATGGATGTATATTTAATCTTGACAATTAGAGTGTGATGAAGGATAACTCGATTATAATAAATCCTACCTCCTCTGAAATAAAAAACTGTAAATGTTATACAACTATCGCTATTCTGAATTCCACCAAAGTTGGCATGTTACTCCCACTTTACTGTAGGAAGTAGTTTACGTATCCCACTGTGGAGCAGTGACACCGGAGATTTGTGCTATGGTTTATTTGAATTTGTTTCCTTACTGGTAGAGTATATCGAAAGCTGTTGAAGAGTCATCACGGCTATGTATAACAATGCGTGATTACTTGATCCAAGTCAGTGCTTAGTGTGTTTATTTAGTATTTGTTTGTGTGAAGACTCCCGCTCTTTTTCGAATTGCCACATTCCTAATGGAGGAAGCATCTTCAGACGTGTTTCGCATCCTGATTGCCACAGACAATCATTTAGGATACAGGTAGCTCTGTAATAATTCAAATGATATATTAGAGAGTCGGATCCAATTATCGGAAATGACTCCTTCCAAACGTTTGAATTCATCCTAAAGACTGCTGTAGAAAAGAAGGTTGGTTGATTTAGAGTTCGTTAAGTCTTAGGTCGATTTTCTCTTGCTTGGAGGCGATCTGTTTGATGCCAATAAGCCATCAAGGAATACCCTGAATAAGACAATTGAGTTGCTTAACAAATACTGTTTAGGAACCGGTGA
>JABLTK010132898.1_pt1 | contig 19665 bp, 16 predicted proteins | sample 7160131 | NCBI WGS metagenome assembly JABLTK01 (sample SAMN14651221, study PRJNA627086) | human gut metagenome | isolation source: feces | host: Homo sapiens
ATTGTTAATAAAATTATGGAACCAAACAGTAGATTTAAAAAACCGGCTCCGATTAAAAAGTAAGAATTATTTAATTTAAATGTAGAACTTCCACCACCAGCACTTGAACCATTACCTACACTAGCAGCACCATTAGTAGTAGTTCCTTGAGAATAGATGATTGATTGACCTTTTATTAAATACACTTCAGCAGAAACACTTCCACCTTTTCCACCGTTACCTGAACCTTGAGCACCCAAAGCAGTTAATAAATAATATCCAGTTGCTGGTACTGTATATGTTCCATCACCAGTTGGATTTACAGTAGGTACTTTTACATAATCAAGTGTACAAGTTGTATAATTAGAAATTTTATTAATCGTAATTGTTTTTGATGCATAAGTTGCATTTTGACTATTTGTACAACTTACATTACTAAAAGCATAACCCGTACTAGCAGTAATAGTTGTACTTAAATCTTTTCCAACTTCTCCAGATAAAGTACTATTAGCAGCAGTACCATTATTAACTATAATAGAAGCAGTAACTATATCACCTCTATACTTTACATTACAAGTAACATCGCTAGAAACATTTTTAAAACTTATCTTATCATTAGCTAGAACAACATTTGCTTCACCACTACAAGATAAATCCCCATCATTATTTTTAAAATGATAAAATGTATCAGGACTAATAAGATAAGTTGCATTGTACCCATAAATAGTATCGACAAAATTATTAGATTCATCAATAGCAGCATTACTTAGATTAATAGTGATCTTATACTTTGGCATTTTAAACACCCATGGATCATTACGACTTCCACTACCTGTTATTTTTGTTTCAGGTATGATATATTCAGTAACTCTTGATTCAAAAGTGTTATTTTTGTTTTCATTAGTAATTTTTCTTAAATTAACTACATCTACCATATCACTTGAATCAGTCATAGTAAAATATCTTGAACCAGTAATTAAATATGAATCTTTATTACTTATAGTAGTATTAAATTCATAAGTACTAATAAATCCACCATTATTAAATCCAGCTTTAGCAGATAATTTACCATTATACAAGTACATATCTGTTGTTTCTAAATATAACTTATATTTATCAAATTTAGTTATAAAAGTATCAGTATTTTTAACAGCTTTATCATAATTTGAATAAATACTTGCTGAAACAGAAAATGCAATTGTAAATAATATAACCAATAACCCCATTTTCTTTAACATATGCTTCATACTTCTCCTCCTATTATAATAATAACATACAAAAAATATTTTTTAAATAAAAAATAATGGCAAAAGCCATTATTTTATTTTTCTACATTCAAGATAGAATCTCTTATCATCAGAGTGACCCATACTAAATGTTTTTCTTGGAAGAGCTCCATCTAATATTACTGATTTAAATAAATCACTCTTTTCCATTTTAGGAAGTAAGAATCCTATATTGTTTTGTTCACTTCCCATACTTCTAGTAACATCATCACCATGAATATAATCAATTTTACCAGCAAATTCCTTTAAATATTCATCTAAGAATCCTTGTAATGTACCAACTGCTAAATTACTTGTTGGATCTTCTATATAAATAGTTTTTTCACCAGCACTAGTAATATAAGTTAATTTTTGACCATTACCATCAGTATTAATTTTAAATCTTTCATATAACTTAGTAAGTAAATGTTCAACATCACAATCAAATATAACTCTATGAATTGGTTCAAAATCAAGAGCTTTACTATGAATATTAACAAGTTCAACTAGAGCATATCTAGCAGGACTGTTTTTAGCTTCCTCTTCACCAATCTTTTCCTTTAATTCTTCATAACATGCTTTAGCAGTAGCTAAACTATGATTACCATCTCCCATAGCATAAACACAAGGAGCTGTTTCATTAATACCATATTTATTATTAAAGTATTCAAGTTCGCCTAAATCTCCAAGTTTCTTTGTTACTTCATCAATAACAGTATCATTTAATTTATACCCTTTAGCATGACCACCATTCATCATTAAATCAAAATCATAAACTACATCTTCACTTGTAACCTTATTCTTTAATGATTCAATAATTTCTTTCTTCTCATCATCAATTAAAATCATAATATGAGGAAGTTCAAGAGGTGCATCTACTCTAACTTTCTTTCTAGGTGGAATTCTTTCAATAACAGTTTTTTCAGTAGCTCTTACTAAACTCTTACTACCAACATTATAATCATAACTATCTAAATCTATCATACCAATAAGACCTTCTCTTACTTTACCAGTAGAGTCAGTTCTTTCAAGATAAATCATAGTGTCATGTAATGTTTCAAATAAATTCTCATTTAAATAAGCATTCATTGTTTCATTAATTTTCTTTATTTTATCTTCTACATCTTCATTTTCAAGATATACCTCAGGTAAAATAATATTATATGTTGAAGGATTATCTCCAACTAATTCTTTTACTTTATCCCAATATTCAAGTTGACTTGTATATTGATCACAAGCAATAACACTCCATAAATTATAATTAATTCCTTTCTTAGGAATTAAGATATCACATTTTTTAAATGGTACTTCCATATTTTCATCTCCTTAAAAATATGATACCCCAAATAAAAAAGAGTTTCAACTCTTAATTATAATTTGCTAAAGTTTTTTCAATAATTCTTTTAATATCTCTTTCATTAAATGGCTTAGATAATAAATCAACTATTGGATAATTAAATGCTTCACTTACTTGTTCTCTTGTATCATTACCAGTTATTATTGATACTGGTACTTTAACAAATAAATTATTCCTTTTAAAATATTCAAGAACTTCAAATCCATTTACATTTGGCATATTTAAATCAAGCAAACAACATTTAATTTTATAACTATCTGGTGAATTAATTGCCTCAATAGCTTCAGCTCCATCATGAGCAATAATGCAATCATATTTATCATTAAATATTTTTTTGATAAAATTAGCTACTAAATTAGAATCATCTACAATTAATATAGCTTCATCTTTAACTTGATTAGTCATATCAGCAATCAAATCATCTTTTACTTCCATACCTAAATACTTTTTAGAAACATTAATCATCCTTCTAGTTTCATTAATAAGTTTAGTATAATTATCATAGATAAACATTATATCATTTGCTTTACTTTTGATTTCAAATTGATAAGCAAGTTCAGCTAAATCAACAAAACCTAAATATCTAGCATCACTTTTTAAAGAGTGAACTTCAATTGCATAATTAGGCATATCACCTGTTTCTCTAAATCTTTTTAGTGCTGAAAGTTTACCTTCAATCATATCTAAAAAGTCCTTTAAAGTTGCATTATACATTTCCATATCACCAAAAAGTTCTAATGCTTTTTCTATATTAACTCCATTTGTTACTAATAAATTAACATCTTCCATCTTTCCTACCTGCCTTACCCTACAAACATTATAGCATAATTTTTTATTTCTTCAAATATTTTTTCATAACTCTATTTAAATCTTCTTTAACAATTGGTTTACTTAAATAATCGTTAAACCCTCTATTTATATATTCTTCTCTCATACCTGTAATTGCATTAGCCGTTAAAGCAACGACTGGTGTGTTAAATGAATCTATTTCTTTTAGTTTTTGAAGTGTTTCAGTACCACTCATTCTAGGCATCATATCATCAAGTAATATTAAATCGTATTTATTGTTACTTACTTTATCTAAACACTCACTTCCACTACTAGCAAAAGTAATATTACATTTATAGACTTTTAAAAGTCTTTCAGCAACTTTAAGATTCAATAAATTATCATCAACAACTAAAATACTTTTACCAGTCGCATCTATTATTTCATTAGTTTTTTCTTCACTTTCATTTTCTTTCTTTACTTTAGAAAGTTCTTCTTCACTAAGCATTTTTTGATCAATAGATATCGTAAATATACTACCCTTACCATATATACTTTGAACAACTATTTTTCCACCCATCATTTCAACAAGTTTCTTAGTAATTGCAAGTCCAAGTCCAGTTCCTTCAGTAGTAGTTTGCTTTTCAACACCAAGTCTTTCAAATTTAGTAAATAATTTATCTACACTTTCTTTTTTAATACCAATACCTGAATCTTCTACACTTATAATTAATCTTATAATATTATCTTTTTTAATACTATCTATTTTAAAATCAATATAACCATCTTTCGTATATTTAGCAGAATTAGTAAGTAAATTAATTATTATTTGTTTAACTCTAACACCATCACCATATAAATATTCTGGTATTGATTCATCATAATTATATCTAAAATCAATAGGTTTTTCTCCTATTCTAGCTTTAGTAAGTAAAATAAGTTCTTCATACATTTTCTTAAAACTATAAACTGAATCAATAATTTCAAGTTTATTAGCTTCAATTTTAGAAATATCTAAAATACCATTAACAAGTTCAAGTAGTGTATCACTTGCCATAATAATATTTTTAACATCACTCTTAGCTTCACTACTTACTCCATCATTTTCAAGTAAGCTATTACTAAAACCGCATATAGCATTAAGAGGTGTTCTTATTTCATGAGACATACTACTTAAAAAATCAGTTTTAGCTTGATTAGCTTTAACAGCTTCATCACGAGCCTTATTTAATTGTTCAATCATTTTAACATCAGGATTTTCAATTGTAAAATACATCACAGCAGTAAGTAATGCTTGCATTGGAATAACTAAAAATAAGCCAGGAAAGACAAACTGAATAACCATACACAAACTTCCTAAACCAAAAAATAATATCATAGGTATATATTTTTTATTTAATATATGTTTTTTTGTTTTAACAGTACAAAATAACATATACAAAATACAAATAGTTGAAAGAAAATACACATAAGTAACACCTATACCATTAGAATAAATAAACTTTTCACTTTTTACTAAATCAATATTCAAACATAACTCAATAATACTTAAGATTATAAAAATTAAAATCACCAATACCCTATTCTTTTTGATTTCAAAATAATTTGTTTCAAAGGAAACAGTATGATAATACAAAGTAAAACAATATATCCAACAAATCATAAAAATTAGAAAAAGTTTATTAGCTAATATATTTATAAAAGAATAAATTGGGTAGTTAATAAATGTATAATAAGTTAATATACCACTACCTAATAATAAAATCGTTGCAATTAAAATACAAGAATATAATTTTGTCTCTACTTTATTTATTTTTTCTTTTGAGAAAAAAATAATAGACAGCATAATAGTATAGACAAACTGTGTTATAGTAACTAGAACTAAATTAATCATATTTAACACCTTACTCTCTTAATATAACAAAAGTATAACATAAAAATAAAATTAAAGCATTAAAAAAAGTTATTTTAAATAACTTTTTTTAAGCTTATCACTACTAGATATAATATTATAAGAAAACTTAATATTATCCTCATTAGAATCAATATAAATATACTCTCCATCATATTTTTCTAATGACTTAAAATCAATTTTCGACATAGGAGTCATTGGCAATGATTCAATAAAAACCCACTTTGTTGGTAAATCTCTCGTAGTTAAAGTTTCATCAGATAAAATACTATCTGACAATAATTGAGTGATTTCTTTTTCTGGTAAATTCTTATATTCATCTTTTAACACACAAAATATAATAGGCATTTTACCATTTTTATTTTTATCGTAATAATTTGAAATACAACAATTTTCTAAAAAACCATATGACATTATTTTTCTTTCTAATGAACCAGGATGTATTTTATAACCATCAAATCTTGAAAAGCCTCTATCCATTCGCTCAACATGACATATAATTCCATTTTTATTAAATGTTACAATATCTCCAGAAACCAAATATTCACTTCCATCTATATTTCTGTATGTTACTGGATTACTGATATCATCATTATTTAAAACACAAGTAGGACCTCTAAACAATGCTTCTCCCTCAATAATATCAGAATTATTTTTAAAACTAACAAGCTTATTTGTCCCTGGTTCTACTACTGCAACCTCTGTTAATGGTAAAGAATAACCAACACTGCCATAATCGTTTGAATTATGAGATGTATATGTAGCACATCCTGATAATTCACTCATACCATAGCCCTTTGTAATAACACAATTAGCATCATGAAGCTTTAGCCACTCATTAATTTTAATTTCGTCTTCTTTACTTAAACTGTCACCACCAGCTACTAAACAACTTAAAAATGAAAAATCAGCATTTCTCAAAGCAGGATCCTTAGTCATTGCAACAAACCAAGTTGGAACACCAAAAACAATATTTGATTTGTTTTTATAAATTAATCTACCTATTTTTGAAAAATCAAACTTAATAATATGTTGTAAATTTAAACCATAACTAAATCCAGTATGAACACAATCAGAAGCACCGTAAGCAGCAAAATAAGGTAAAATATGCAATAATTTTAACCCAGGTTCGTAATTCAAATTGGCAAGTTCATGTTGATATGCCATAGCATTCATATTTTCATTAGTTATAGTTATAGGTTTAGGAACACCAGTACTTGAACCAGAAGTATGAGTAATTATGGCTGGAACATTTGGTAAATAAATTGATTTAGGAATTTGAGTAAACCTAGAATCAAACAGCAAATTAGAGTAATCCAATGACATATCTAATAGCTTATACTTGCCTAAAGATGAAAAATATTGTTTCACCTTGCCAATATCACTTACAATTTTAGAAGCAGATAAAAATGGAGAAATTTTAACAATTTTATCAACATTTCTATCCCTCAATTCACTTTCAATCGGAATAATTAATTCATCATATAAATCATCTAAAATAAAAATAGTTTTTATATTTTCATTTTCTACCATCTTTAACAAAGTATCAGGTTTAGTTCTGGGATCTATAAAATCACAAACAATGCCACTTCTTATAGCACCATATTGCAAATAATTAGATTCAGGCATATTAGGTAAAATAGCACCTATTCTATCCCCTCTCGTCAAGCCTAAATTTTTAAGTATTTTGGCAGCCATATCAGTATTTTCTTTGAACTGACCATAAGAAATTTCATTTCCTAAATACGAAATTGCAATATTTTCTTCTCTACTTGAATTTTTACTAAACATATAATCATAAGCTGTTTTCTTATATATTTTTTCATCAATCATTGGTTCACCATATCGTAAACTAGATTTAGTTTCCAATGAAGTATCTTTAAATTCCATAATCCTACCCCTTTATTTGCCTAGATTATATCATTTTTTAATAAAATAATAAATATTAATATTGACAATATGTATCAATTGTGTTACAATACTTGCCATGAAGAAGATGTATGATTATATTAATTATATTGAGGTAGATAAAACTCCTAGTGAATTATATCAAGAGTTTTTAAACGACTTTGTAGCATTCAGAAAAGAAAATAATCTAACTCAAGAATTGTTAAGTCTATATTCAAATGTAGGAAGAGTTAAAATTGCTAGAATTGAAAGCAATATGCATTCACCTACTGTTAAAGCTATGATGGATATACTAGGTCCGCTTGGATATACACTTAAAATTGAAAAGGTTGAAAAGAAGAATAGAAAGGAAAATAAAGACTGTTTAGAAGATTAAACAGTCTTTATTTTTATTATTTATTAGAAAAATTTAATTCTGCTCTATTATATTTACCAGTATGTGATAATTTATAATTATTATTTGTATATTTGCTTACCACTTTAATCCAAAATTTTTCAGCAACTTTAGATTTAGGTACAGCTTTAATAATCCAATTTCCTCTATATAGATCAAATGCTTTTATAACAGCTTTTGTACCTACTTGTTTTTCTTTATAATTGTTTAAAACAAATATTTCACTTATTTCATAGTTATAGTTACCATTATTATCAATAAGAATAAATCCTAATATATCATTACTAGACTTTATAAAATAAGCAAAATCATTATCAAAATACTTATCTAAATCATAATCATATTCACACTTTTCTGAATCAAAATCAAGTGGAAAATATAAACTTAAATCATGTAAATATAATTGTAATAATTTTTCTAATTTAGTTCTTTCATTTTTATTAACTTTTATTAATTCAATGTTCATTCTTCCCTCAAATTATTTTAAATTTTTAATTATATCTTTTGCATTAATATCAATATTATCAAGTTCATTTAAATCAACGAATCTAACTTCATAATAATTAGATTCACTCATTCTATCAAGCTCTTCTCCTCCAAGTTTAGGTGTTCCATTAACTATCTTACATAAAAAATAATTAGCAATAGTATCTTCATATTCTGCACTCTCTAAAAACTTAATTACTTCAATATCAACATTAAATTCCTCTTTAAGTTCTCTTATAACATTTTCTTCTAATGTTTCGTTTTCTTCAAGACCACCACCTGGTATTACATAATATTCTTTAATAGTACCATCACTTTTAATTTTTCTTCTAAACATTGTAAGTAATTTACCATCTTCAATTATAATAGCTCTTGAACTAACTCTCTTATTCATAATTACTCCTCTATTTTTTTATTCTTTTCTAAATATTCCAATAACTGCATATATCCAGTATCATTCCATAATGAAAGTCTTTCACTATCTTCAAAACAAGCAAGAGTTTTATCTTTACCTTTTGGAATAAATATAAAGTCCCAACTCCATCCATGTTCTCCTTCTTTTTTTAAAGATATTTCTCCTTCTGTTACAGAAACAAATGATACAGGTTCTTTTCCATATTCACAAAATGCTAGTGCCTGAACAAATTTAGCTTTTCTATTTTTAACACCTTTCATTAATTTCAAAATACCATCCATTCCGATTGTATCTTGAACATAATGAGTATAAGCTGCTGGAAAACCATCTAAAGCATCAATCATAATACCAGTATCATTTTTAACAACATTTGCTTTTAATTCTTCACTCGCCCACTTTGCTGAATACTTAGCCACTTCTTCAACTGAATCAGCTTGTATTTCAATTGTATCCATTTTTACATTATCAACAGTTATACCTTTTGGTTCTAAAAATTCTTTAGCTTGTGCTATTTTAGCCCAATTACCAGTAACTAATGTTATTTTCATAAATCGCCTCCTATACTATCTTTATTTAATCTTAAAAATTTGTAAATGTCAATAAAGAAAAAGACTGTAAGAGTCCTATAATAAATTAATTCTTCTTACAATCTCATCTTTACCAAGTAATTTCATTATTTCATATAAATCAGGAGTATTAGCTTTTGTAGTAATAGCTACTCTTATAATAGTACTAATATCAGCTACATTACCCTTATAATCTCCTGGATTTTTCTTATATTCTTTAATATTTGATGCATATCCGAATAATTCACATAATTCTTTAACTTTATTAAACCATGTTTCTTTATCGTCATCATCACTATAATATTTATCAATATAAGTATTTAATATATTTTTTATTTCAACTAAATTAGTTATATTCTTCCATTCATATTCTCTATGTCTAATATCAAATAAATCATTATACATATACCATATTAAATCTTCTATCATTTTATAATATGCTATATCTTTTCTTGGTTTTTCTTGATTTCTTTCAATATTTAAAATACTTTCATAATATGAAGGATCTTTTTCTATCAATTTTCTTAATGTTTCACTATGTTCTAATGACCATTTATATGTTTTTTCATATAATTCATGAGCACTCATTTTTGAAATAACATCTTTAGATATACTATTTAATTTTTCTAAATCATATAATCCACCACTTGATGACATTTTAGCTGGATTATATTGAAATTCAGTAAATGGTTTATCAGGATTTTCTCTATGCCATTCTTCATAATTTGAATTGATAATAGTCATTAAAGATTCAATAACAGCAAGAGCTGGATAACCAAGATCAGTATAATAACTCATTGAAGCTTCTGGATCTTTTCTCTTACTTATTTTTCTAATACTATTTCCTTCTTTTTTAATAATAAGTGGTGTATGAACATATTTATATCTTGGTCTTTCAAAACCAAAAGCATCATAAAGTTCAACATGTTTAGGAGCACTACTAAGCCACTCTTCACCTCTTACTATATGAGTTGTACCCATTAAATAATCATCAACAACATGAGCAAAATGATATGTAGGAAGTAAATTATCACTCTTCATAATAACAAAATCTTCATCATTTTCAGATAATTCAAGTTCACCTTTAACTTCATCTACAAACTTAAATTTCTTTTCAAAATCACCCATTGATTTAAATCTAATAACAAAATCTTTTCCTTCTTTAATGTTATTAATCATCTCATCAACAGTTAAATTTCTACATTTAGCATATTTACCATAATAACCAGTTCTTTGTTTTTTATGATCTTGCATCACTCTTAATTCTTCAAGAGTTTCTTTAGTACAGAAACAAGGATAAGCTCTTCCTATTTCTATTAAATATTTAATAAATGCATGATAAATTTCTTTTCTCTCACTTTGTACATAAGGCCCATAATTACCAATTGTTTTTCCATCAAGTTCATATTCATCTGGTAATAATTCATAGTATTCTAATGCTTCTTTAATTAATTGAACTGCTTCTTTAACTTCTCTTTTTTGATCAGTGTCTTCTATTCTAAGCATAAATACACCATTATTATTTTTAGCAATTAAATAGTCAATAATAGCTTGATATATTCCACCAATATGAACATAACCAGTTGGACTTGGAGCAAATCTTGTTACAACAGTACCTTTTCTATCTGGATACATATTATCATAATCTTTTATAGATTTATTAATATTAGGAAATATTAAATCAGCTAAATCTTTATTTGTCATAATACACCTCTTTTTTTCTAATAGTAGTATACAATATTTCAGAAATTTGTACAAGAAAAAACACTTTTACAAGCATTTATCTATATCATATTTCCACCTTGGTCGCCAATCTCCCTTTATATTCTTTTAAAACTTCTAACTCTTTTTTCAACATCTTTTAAAGATTCACCATTTGGAAACGGTTCATCAATATGTTCTTCATAAATTACTAGCTCTTTACCTTCACCATCAAAATCTCCATAATTACATTCTCTAAATCTTTTATCTTGAATTTTTGGTACATCTGAAAAAGCAATATCAGCACTATCAATAGCCATAATTAAAATCATATGTGAAAATTACATCAAACTTAATATTTGAATTAACTTTTCCAAGATTCTTTGCTTGCTCTTTTCCTAATTAATTTAACTCTACTTGCTTCCAACCCGAACATTTCTTTGCTTCGTTATCATATGTTGTTCCATGAACAAAGTATATAAGATTTGTTTTCATACTTATCACTCTCATATTAATTGCAACACATTAATTATTTCAAGCAAAGAAAAAACCCTAATATAGGGTTTAATTACATATGGCGGAGACAGAGAGATTTGAACTCTCGCACCAGTTTCCCGATCTACACCCTTAGCAGGGGCGCCTCTTCAGCCACTTGAGTATGTCTCCACATAGGCACAAATAAATAATACCTTATTCCTTACGAGAAGTCAAGGAAAAGTTTTAAAAAAACTTGTATTCTTTACAAATATTTGCTATGATTGATATATAAAAATAGAGGCGATGAAATAAATGAATAATGAAGCACAATTTGAAACAACAGCAATTATTGATATAGATGAACAAATCAGAGAGCAAGAAAAACAAAAAGAATTGTTAAATACAATTAAAATGGAACCTATATTAGAAACTACCGTTATGGAAGAAGAAACAATGGTTACTAAGAAAAAGAAAATGATGGAAATTACAGACTATATTCTTCTAGGATTAATAATTACATTTATTATTATATTCATATTAGTTTTATTTAAACTAAAATAAAAGAACTTTTTAAAAAGTTCTTTTTTATTTACAAGTAAAATTATTATCACGAAGTTTACCTTTTACATCATCTTTATTAGTTTTGTCACCTATATAACTTGTAGATAAATCATAATATGTTGTTAAATCTTTAATATTTCTAGCATTTATATCTTCTGTTAACTCAATCTTACCATTATTAATAGTATAATCTACTTTAACATAAACACCTTTATCATAAGTACTCTTCTTTTCTTTTAATGTTTCTTCCATAAGATCAATACTTTCCATACCTTTATCAGTTAATTGATATCTTATATTAGAAACTACTCTCTTAAGTTCATTTTTATTATCAAATATTAATCTCATATCAATATTATAATTATAATTTTCAGTATTAGCAGTTTTATTACAATTAACTTCAGTATCAAGTAAATTACAACCAGATAATAATGATATAAATAATACCAATAAAACTATTTTCTTTATTTCCATAAGCTCGCCTTCTTCTTTAGAACATTAATTATACCTAATATTATAACAGATATAATTATAATAACAATTGATATACAAGCAACAACTAATTTAATTATTCTAGTTTTTGATATTTGTACTTTTTCATGAGGAACAATTGGTTCATCTTTTTTTATTTCTTCATTTTTAGATATATTAAATTTATACTCTTTAGTACTACCATCAATCGCAGTAACTTTAACTGTAATTACACTACCATTTTTTAAGTTTTCATTACCATTTATTACAACTGATGAATCTGCACTTTCAGTTTCATAATTAAATTCAAGAGATTTTTCATCCTCAATTGTTATATTGTATAAAACAACATTCTTATCAAAATTTATTTGATAATTATTTATTGTAAGTGATTTTAAATTATTATTTGGAATAACAGTATTATTTTTTACTATTCTAGTTACCTTAAGAGTATATGTTCTTACACTACCAGTTTCAGCAGTAACTTTAATAGTTATATTATTAATACCTTCTTTTAATTTATAATTGCCAAGCCCAGTTACTTTAGACTTACTATCCTCTACTTCACCAGTTACATTAATATTTTCAACTTCATTTTTAACAGTAACAGCATATTCATTAACTTTTTTATCGAATTTAAATTCACCATTACTTATATTTAAATTCTTTAAATAATTATTACTACTTCTATTATCTTCTCTAGTAACAATTATTTCATAAGTCCTTATACTCTCACTTTCACTCTTAACTTTTATTAATATAGTATTTTTACCATACTTTAAATTAACAGTTCTATTTCCAAATACACTTACATAAGAAGATTTACTACTACTTAAAGTTGAACTTATATTTATTTTATCAGTAGTAGTCGGAACAGTCACCTTATATGATTTAGTATTTTTATTAAACTCTGGACTTAATTTATAATCACTAACAACTAAACTATCAAGTGTATTTGTCTTATCTCTTACATCAAGTCTATTAACACTTATTTTATATGTTCTTATATTTCCACTTTCACTAGTTACAACTATATTAATATTATTTATACCATAATTTAAATTATATGTTTTAAATCCAGTTACTTTAGAACTTGAATCAGTAAGAGAACCTTCAATAGTTATTTTATCTTTATCATAATCAAAACTATAACTTGTTTTATCACTATCAAAATCAGTAATATAGTTTCCTTCTTTTACTTTTAAACTTTTTAATGTATTAATATTAGATTTAACTCTTACACTAACACTTTTATCAGTAATATCAAGAGATTTAATATTACTGTTATCACCATCATCAGTTACAATAATATCATAAAGCTTAAGACTCATTTTATCATTAGTAGGCATCTCTATTTTAATAGTTCCTACTTCTACTTTACCAGTACTAGGACTTATTGCTTCAAGAATAGCTCCTTTATTACTAATAGTATAACTTTTAACAGAACTACTATTATTTTTAAATTCAATAAATTTTCCATTGTCCACTGTATAAAATAATTGAATACCTTTTAATTTAAAATCTTTAGCATTAATATAAACAGTACAGGTAATTTCTTCAAGTGAAGTAGCAGTACTAGGACAACTAACATCAATAGTTGCACTTAATGCTTTTACATTAGTATTCACACTAATAAAACATATTATACTTAGTAAGCACAATAATATTTTTTTCATTCCCTTTTCCTCCTAAAATCCTAATTCTGGATTTAATATAAAGTTAGATATTTTAATAACATCAACTATATCTATTCTTTTATTATTATCAACATTACTAGCTCTATGTTGTAAATTAGAACTATCATATTTAGTATCTAAGATATAATTAGCACACATCATAGTATCAATGATATTAACTCTTCCATCTCCGTTAATGTCACCATAAATAACAAAATAATAATTCTTAGTAGAAACATTATTATTAATCTTAATGTAACCACCAGTACCAATTATATCATTACTTTTTAAAATCTTATTATTTTTATCATAAAATTCATAACTAATTTCTGAATCAACAATAACATTACTAATTATATCACTTATTTTATTTTTATCACCTGTAATATTAATAACATCACCTATTAAACTATATTTATTAACTTCTATTTTTAGTTCAGGTATAACTTTTTCAGTTTTAGGAAAACTTATTAAATAAAGTGAATTAGTAGGAGAAAAAGTCCATATATTCTTATCAAATAAGTAGAAAACATTCTCATTAAATATATCAGTTACAATTTCATTATTATTAAAAGTATAACTTATATTATTAGTATTTGATATTATACCTATCATTTGTGTAGCATTAGTATTAGTTTTATTATTAGAAATATTAATATTAGCATTAGTACTAACATTAATAACAACATATCCAATAAGAGATCCTATATAAAGTTCATATTTTCCATTAATAGTTGTTTCATTTAAAAAAGTATTAGTTATATTAATTTCACTATTATCATCTGCCCATAAAAGACCAATCAAACCACCAGTTAAATCACCACAATCAATAGTAGCATTCACAAGTACATTATTTATATTAGCATCCATTTGAACACTACCAGCAAGTGCTCCTGTTGTTTTATCACTTTTAATAACAGAATTACTTATTTCTATATTATTTACATCAGAACCAATTATATAAGAAGCAAATATACCATTATAATTAAGTTCATCATTCATATTATTTATATTAAAATTGTCAAGTTTTAAATTACTTACACTAGCATTCTTTAAATTACCAAATAAACCTCCTACAAAAGAATTTAAATTACTTATTTTATGATTATTACCATTAAAATTACCACTAAAATTAAGCGGAACAAAACCTTTAGTATTATTATAAAATACACCACTAACATTAGTAGTAGAATATTCTAAATCAATATCATTCATAAGCATAAAATAATCATCAGAATTATTTAAATGCTTTAAATCCTCTGCTTTAGTTATTAGATATGGACTACTAGAAGTACCCATACCACTTAAAGTATTTTCTTCCTCTTCCTTATCAATAAATCCATTAGAATAAACATTAACACTAAAATCAGTATTATTTAAAGTTTCTTTCAATATTAAATTAAAATTAGAATAATTATTTATAAGATCTCTATTCTTAATAATACTAAACTTATTTGTAATATCATTATTATAACTATCAATAATCTTTACTTCATAGTTAGTACCAGAAACTATATTCTTACTTACTATATGATACTTCATATTATTACCAATAGTATTTTCAAAACTATCTCTAGTTTTCACAAAGTATTTTTCCTCTTTTGAACTGTTATTAGTAAAAAAGCTAACTGAATAACTCGCTCTATCAGGATTATCTATAGAAACATATATAATATCTCTAGAAGTAGTAAAATCTTCCACATCAAAATAATTAACACCATAATGAAGCTTCTCTGTTCTAGCTGATGTTTTAGTAGTTATACCATCTCCCATTTTAACTGTTATACTAGGAGTATTATTTCCCATATATAACACCTTAACTCCAAGAACAGTTTCACTCATATTTCCTTTATAAAAAGTATATCTATCTATTGTATTATCAACATATTTATAAATATAATTACTATATATATTAGTCCAATTTTTTAACTCAGCATCATTAACACCAACTAAATATTTATAAACATCTGGATCATAATATGAAATATAAAAATAATCAGTATTATCTCCCCAAGAATTCATAGCAAGCCAAGAACCTTTTAAAGAATATCCATTATAATTAATAGTTCCATAATTATCATCCCAACCTATTATAGTAACAGCATGACTACTAGAAACATAATCTCTATAATTTTTACTACTATCATTATATAAAAGATTAGTTTCTTTATTATAAAAATCCATATATACTCCAGTAGCAATAGCTCCATAATTAACTAAATGATTTTTTATAGTCTTATTATATGTAGATAACTGACTTACTACAGTATTAACATCATAATTACTAAAAGCATTTCTTACATCAAAACCTGGTATCCAAGAAGCTTCTTTTATATCAGCAACAGTATTATCACTATATAAATATTCTCTTAAAGTTCTACTTTTATAAGTAGTAAAATAATCACCAAAATAACTTTCAGTAACAGGACTATATCCATAATACCAATATTTAAGAGCATTAATAGTAGTATTTGCTTCTCCAAAACTACCAGTATCCCCTAAATATCTAGAGACATAATCCATTTGATTTTCACTAAGATTATATTCAGAATTCCCTTTTTTAAGTAAATGAGATTCAATAACATTATTAGTAGAAAAAGCCCAACATAAACTAAGATTTCCTTGATTATCCATAGAAGGAACATTTCTTTTACCAGAATCATTTCTTAAATCAAAAGAAGAAAGATTACTACTAAAACCTCTAATTCCTAAACTTCTATTAAATTGATTTCTAGATATATTTTCATATGCAAGTAATTTTTCAAGAGGTATAACATTAATATTATTCTTATCTTCTAAACTATTATATAAATCATATTCAGGATTATTAATAGATAATGAATAAACAGAAAAAGTAAAAAAGAAAGTAAAAAGAATAACAAATATTTTTCTAAAATACTCTTTCATAAGACCACCTATTCTATAGAATATTTTACTATAAAATAAGAGTTAAAGTCAATGTAAAGAAACCGTAATATAAAGAAACTAAAATAATAAAATTATGTTAAAATAAATAAGTAAATTAAAGGAGTAAAAATATGAATGAAGATATAATTAATGACATTAAAAATGAATTAAATATTAAAGCAGAACAAGCTAAAACTGTTTTAAAACTATTAGAAGAAGGAAACACCATTCCTTTTATCGCAAGATATAGAAAAGAAGCAACAGGTGCTTTAGATGAAGAGCAAATTAGAAAAATAAGTGAAGTTTATGAATATCAAGTTAACTTATTAAAAAGAAAAGAAGATGTAATTAGACTTATAGATGAAAAAGGTCTTTTAACTGATGAAATAAAAAATAACATTATGAATGCTAAAAAACTAGTTGAAGTTGAAGATATTTATGCACCTTATAAAGAAAAGAAAAAAACAAAAGCAACAGAAGCTATTAAAAATGGACTTGAACCACTAGCTAAAATAATAATGAGTTTCCCTACTACATTTAATGATGAATCAGTAAAGAAATTCTTAAATGAAAATGTTAAAACTGTTGAAGATGCTATTACTGGTGCTAAATACATAATAGCAGAATGGATAAGCGATAATGCATATTATAGAAAATGGATAAGAAGTTATTTCTTTAAAAATGGTATTATTACTTCAAAGGTAAAAAAGAAAGATTTAGATACAAATAAAACATATGAAATGTATTATGAATTTAGTGAAGCAGTTAAACATATAAAACCTCATAGAGTTTTAGCAATAAACAGAGGTGAAAATGAAAAAATATTGTCAGTAAATATAGAAGTAAATAATGAAGAAATATTATCTTATTTAGAATCTAAAATAATTAAAAAAGATTCACCTGTTAAACCAATAGTTATTGATGCTATAAAAGATAGTTATAAAAGACTTATATTTCCATCAATGGAAAGAGAAATTAGAAGTGAACTAACAAGTCAAAGTGAAGATGCTTCAATTGAAGTATTCAAAGGTAATTTAGAAAATCTATTACTAATCGCACCTATGAAAAATAAAAGAGTTTTAGGATTTGATCCAGCATTTAGAACAGGATGTAAATTAGCAGTAGTAGATGAAACTTCAAAAGTACTTAATATATCTGTTATATATCCACACGAACCACATAATAAATGGAATGAAGCAAAAGAAACAATAAAAGACTTAATTAATAAATATAAAATAGATATTATAGCAATTGGGAATGGAACAGCTTCAAGAGAAAGTGAAAAATTAGTAAGTGAAACATTAAAAGAAATTAATAATTGTAAATATGCAATAGTATCAGAAGCAGGAGCTAGTGTTTATTCAGCAAGTAAACTTGCTATTGATGAATTTCCTGATTTAACAGTTGAAAAAAGAAGTGCTGTTTCAATTGCAAGAAGACTTCAAGACCCATTAAATGAATTAGTTAAAATAGATCCTAAATCTATTGGTGTTGGACAATATCAGCATGATGTATCACAAAAGAAACTATCAGAAAGCTTAGACTTCACAGTTGAAAAATGTGTTAACAATGTAGGTGTTGATGTAAATACAGCTTCCCCTTCTATACTTAAATATATAAGTGGTCTTACAAAAACAGCGATAGATAAAATTATTAAATATAGAGAAACAAATGGAAAAATAAAATCAAGAGAAGAAATCAAAAAGAAGAAACTTTTAAGCGATAAAGCTTATGAACAATCAATCGGATTTATGAGAATAGTTGATGGTACTAACCCACTTGATAAAACAAATATACATACAGAAAGTTATGACAAAACAATAAAACTATTAAACTATTTAGAACTAAATACAGACGATTTAGGTACTGAAAAACTAGTAAAAAAACTAGATAATATAAATGAACAAGAAGTCTCTAAAATGCTTGATATTGACTTATATACACTTAATGACATAATAGATTCATTAAAAAGACCAAATAGAGATTACAGAGATGACTATCAAATGCCAATATTAAAAAGCGATATACTTACAATAGATAATCTAACTCCTGGTATGAAATTAGAAGGAACAGTAAGAAATGTAGTTGACTTTGGTGCTTTTATAGATATAGGACTTCACAACGATGGACTTGTACATATATCTAAAATCACTAATAAATATATTAAACATCCAAACGAAGTATTAAGTGTTGGAGATATAGTTACTTGCTATGTTATAGATATAAATAAAGAAAAAGAAAAAGTATCATTATCACTTATTAATCCAATAGAAAAGTAGGAAATCAAATTCCTACTTTTTAAATACATCAGTTAAATTTCTTTGTTCACCATAACTCTTATTTTTATAACCAATTGGCTTACTCTTATCAAAATCAGGAGGTACAATTGGTTTTTCTTTTCTAACAGTACCAAATGTATTATCATTTAAATTATTAAGTCTATATACATCAAGAGAATTATGAGGAGATAACTTCTCTACTTCTTTAGTCTTAATAGTTTCGTTTTTATCAGTTAAACTATTTTTAATAACCAAATATATAATGCCTAACACTAACAATATAGCAACAATAACAACTAAAATTACATAACTATTCATAAAACACCTCTAAACTAACTATAGCATATTTTAATAATAAATTAAATATTACTTTACTACAAATTTTAAAGTACTTGGTATTTTAGTAACACTACTATCATTATATCTTGCAGCATCAACTTCATTTCTAGCATAGCCAATAGTTACTTTGGAATTTAAGAACATTCCAGTCATCTCCGTTACATTTGAAATATCAAAATTGTTTTGTGTGTGTTGAACCATGCA
>JABLTK010162194.1_pt1 | contig 19620 bp, 24 predicted proteins | sample 7160131 | NCBI WGS metagenome assembly JABLTK01 (sample SAMN14651221, study PRJNA627086) | human gut metagenome | isolation source: feces | host: Homo sapiens
CGCAGGAGATGCTCAATTCCATATACATCACAATTGTTAGCAACCCGGAATCAAACTTTGGAGGATCTACACTGTTTTCTGTTGTAATTATTGTTCAGTGGGTTGGAGGTTTCCTTCTAGCTGTTCATTCCAAACTGATTGGGTTGAATATGTTTGTCTGATGGTTGGTTGAAATGTGTAGTTCCTTCCTCCAGATGATCTCTGCTCTGGGTTACTCGCTGGTTCCATCAACCATTTTTAACATCCTCTATGTGTACTTTTTCCGTCGTCTCTCGTTTTGCTGGGTGATTGCTCTCGCCTCATTAGCATGGTCTCTCAGGAGTTTGTCTGATAATGAAGGATGATCCATAGCATTTAATGTGTTCATGTCTAAGTCAGTAGATAATCGACGTCGTATTATTGCTTTGGTACCCGCCGGACTCTACTTTTGTTTCTTCCTACTCGATGGACTAAGTACATAGGTATTGTTTTCTGTTTGTTTTAATCCCATTCCTAAGAAACAAAGTACATCTCCCTTCGAAGTTTCTTTATTTCTTCAATTTGCACTTCCATTCGATCCACTTCATTCCACAACTGATTCTTTTCTTCTTGACTACACTGCTGTGTCGATACTTCGATTGCTTTCCTATACACCTGCTTTATGGACTCCACGAGTATCATTATTCGTTGTCTCTCATCACAGTCAGCACCATTTTCTGGGAATTCTTGCAAGAGTGCCTTCAGCTTCTCGATAGAGACAACTTTGTGTTGATACAACAGGTCATGAACTGTTGCCCTCCAGTTATTTGTCACATCCAAGATATTCTTGATTTCTTCGATTTTGGCAAAGATACGACTCGAAGGATTTCCATATTTCGAGATAAGCCTTTGTGCTTCTTCTAAACGTTGTATATACTCTTCATAGGATCCATCATCATTGTGAATTTGTGCGACTCTCTTCTTCCACTCGCTCCACAATCTATTTCTCATATTCTCCTTCTATACTCACTTTTGCGTCTTTGTAACAAGTTCAAAGGATGCTTCTTCGTGATCCTACAATGCTATGGTTCTCATACTCTTACAATATGATAGTGAACGGATGATTTGCCATTTCCAGTATGTCTTCTCTCAGTCTCCATCATTGTCAATTCACATCCATAGCCCAACTGACTATCTACATACAATCGTGCTCTCTCAATGCTCCCATTACATCTACCATCATAATAAATTACAAGATACATTCGTACTGGAATAATAGGTTCCAAGCAATTTCCTCGCTTTCCTACCAATGAGTATGGATGCGATCTGTTACATTTTCATTTGCCATAAAGCGATTTCCACCACCAAGAGCAGTCGTCACATACTGAATATATTCATCAATCTTGCTTGAGTCGTTTTCATCACACCTACCTCTTCCTCTGACCTTGTAACTACTGATTCTGGAGTAAACACACAACGGTTATTCATCTGAACAACATCTTCATTGATGCATCCACCTGAGATCCCCTCTTTGGCACAATGCAAGTATTCTATTGCTCTGTCTTCGTCATATTCCGGTACTTGCGCTTGATATCTTCTCTTCAGATCCTACCAAAACCCTTACTTTGTTGCGCTGACACGACTTTCATGAGGTTCGTACCAAATCTTCTCTCTTGAACTTACATAACCTATAATAATAATTCATACTCAACACTACCAGCATATCGTGAGTAATCTACTGTTGATGCGGGTTTCTCCTTCTATACACTAATGATTGTTTGCAAACAACTATACAGCTTCGCTAGAATCTATTTCCATCCAAATCAATGTCGTTCCTTGACTGATCAAGGATTGTATAGAATTGTCGAATGTTAACAAACAAATGAAATCACTTCACTTTGCTCAAACGAGTTACAATTTCAGAAATATTGTTAGTCACATATTCAAGACGGCGAATCAAGTCATCTCGATTCATTCCAACTGCCTTGGCTAAAGGCATCGATGATACAACTCCATACTTATCAAGATAAGTAATATCATCAAAGGGGGCTTCCAGATTCAGGATCGTGCCTCCTTCGTATCGTACTTGAATAGCACCTGTGCTCAACATACAAATAGCAGCTGTATCCTTCACTAACCACTTTAGAGCAAAAGGCATATTCTGTGTCGGTCCTCCTTTAGCCGAATCTTCTGTCTACCAATGAACAATTTTCCTTATTCTTACTTCCTCTTTTGAGATTTCTCGATTTGTCATACGTTCAAGGAAGTTTGTTCGGAAGTATTTGATCAAGGTTATCTTCTTAGACAGTTCTTCAGGATAGTCCTCAATATGTCCAGATACAGAAGGAATAAACCGTTCATCAACATTCCATTGTTGAATTGAGATCCTCGGATGATACTCGAAGAACATTCCATCACTGGATACCACAATCTAATTAACAGAAGGCATTCAATCATACAGAGGTTTTATCATTGAACAAGATCCCAATAATACCGTTTGAGAACATATATCCAATTCCATACTTCCGTGTGAAATCGTACTCATCGACAATCCAGTTCTATCAATCACTCTTTCATTCAATTGATACAGAGGTCCTTGTTATTTGAATATGATCGGTAGGCTTCACTATTCATTACACTCCATACAATTCTCTACTCAATCCTGGATGGTGCATGGCTGTGTGTAGATTTGCTGCATGCTCCATCAGCAGAGGAGCTCCAGGCCGGTTCTGGTAACGATTTCGAAACACTGTAACCGAAGGAACAATGCCTGCTGGCAATCCCTCGAAGGTCTCTTGGGGTAGCAATCCCCGCTCGTGAAACGATCGATTGGCCAAATCAATGCGATCTTCCATGAAATGTGACTACATTTAAGACTCGTGGACTGACCTACGCGACGGGCTGTGAGCGAGAATCGATTGATGTCATTACGACCATTTCCATCGTAATCATATTCAAAGACTCGATTCTTCTGTGTCCCACTCACTGGAACAGTGGACACAGGTTGAGAGGGTACCAAATCACCCATTCGTACACGTTTCGCGACATCACTGGATAATGTGTCTTTTAATGAAGCTACATTCCTTTACCTACCAGCAGATGGCTGTTCTCGATGGACACGTTGAACTACCGGAGTTGGTTCTGTAGTGGCACGCGCTGTCAACAAATAAGGTTGCTTCAAGATATAGAGAGGAAGACTTCTAGGAGGAGCAATAGGTGAATCAGTAAAGAAGGGATGCTGAACCATCTGATCGAGTGATAACCGTGAGGCAGGATCCTGATTTAGAATTGACCGAATAAACATGCGTGCCTGGTGGGAGATATGCTGATCCTTGATAGGAAAAGAGAAATCATTCTGACGAATGTTCTCATAGGTGTTACTTACGTTACCACCATCAAATGGAGCTTTTCCAATCAACATTGTGTATGTGATAACACCAATTGCCCAGATGTCCACCTCGTAACTATAAGCACGTTTATCGGAAGACATAAGGATCTCTGGAGCAATATAATTAGGTGTACCACACATTGTCTTCTTTCTCTCGTTCGGCTCACTCAACTGTGCAGCAAGACCCAGATCACCAACTTTCACTTCAAGATTTTCGTCCAGAAAGATATTTCCAAGCTTCAAATCACGATGGATGATACATCGACTATGAAGGTATTTTACAGCATCGATAATCTGAAGTAGGAAGTACTGGGCTTCCGGTTCTGTAAGACATTTCCGATTCTTTACAAGATGGCCAAGCGTCTGCTATTAACAGAAGAAGAAAACCCTACATCATTCGAACATAATTCAAGAATCAAGTAGTGATACCGATTATCTTCAAAGTGTTTATACATTTTACATATATGAGGGTGATCAAGGGATTTGTGTATCCGAATCTCACTATTGAACTGTCGATCACCCAATATGCACAGAGACCTACTTTATCGATTACTTTCGGCTTAACTAATCCTGCCTTATCTACAACCTTCCCTGCATATTTTTTTCCAGTCTGGATACTCGTCAACTCGTAAACAATAGCGAATCCACCCTATACGATGAAATATCCTTTTATTCGTTCACCTTTCCGATTTGTTTTCCAACACGATATCGATCCACGATCCGAGTCTTCGTTTCATCCAACTCCGTGATGTACTTGACTCCATCCTTCTTTACAACCCCATTGACTGGATGCTCTCGGAGAAGATTTTTTTCATCTTTCGATGGATCCATCTCTTCTTCTTTGAAAGAAAATCAACAGAATCAACTCAGAGGGAAAAATATGGCCGATTTTGGCACCCGCCAATCTCTCAGAACACGTCTTTTATCGACTCAGAAGTATCATTGTTTAGGTTTTCAAAAGTAGCATCGATCTAGAGATTATTAGGATTCTGTTGATCATCGTGTATTCATCACCATTCTGACTCCTTAATACTACAAAATCAATAGCTTATGTTGTGTGTGCATATCTTTATTCCATGTACGGTCTTCTGTTCACCTATTGTATCCGGTTTTCTTTCTATGATAATGGACAATAGGAGGTCTTTTCCACACACCAGAGTAATGAATAACTCTCTTTGTGGTAACTAATACGGGATTTGTTCCCTGAACTAACAGTGGAGTCTAGTTGTTGGACACAACTTCAGCGAAACTTTCTTATCCACATTCCATTAAGTTCGTCTGTACATAACCAATTGAAACTCCAATTGTTCAGTAATTACTGTTTTCTGTCTTCTATGATTATTATGCATAGAATAGTCACTGGACAAAAAAAGATACCCTATATATCACTGAAAAAGTATCGAATTAATAATGATCCACGTTCTTTTGGTATTTACTCTATCTCTGTTTGTCCTATCACAGTTTCTCATGATATAGAGTTCTTGCTCGGGATAACCAGCCAAAGTATTATGAAATTAAGGCCTCGAGTCATTATCATCTGGGTTACCAAGTAAGGTATTTCAAATCTGTTGATTTCTAGTTTGGTTCGAATACTAAAACTCTGGTACAGAAACGGTTCGCCGAAGATGAAATCTTGAATAAAAAGCTGGTACCTTTTTATAACACAGAGAAGGGAAAGGAAATCTTTAATCACTTCTATACTGTGAATGTGGACTTGAGGAATGCTTGATTATCTCTAGAACAACCGTTTCCCAGACTATATGGATGAAATACGTGGCATTGCGGCGGGCGCTCAGGTCCCTTTCGAGCTCGTATTTATGTCAACTCTAAATGAAGAATTCAGCGATTATGTGGATGAGAAATATCGATATAAACCGGTTGAGACGTGTAGCGATATTATTATCAATGAAGGCCCTTATCGTCATATTTTTATATGTATTTTAATTTTGTAGATGGTATTTGCCATAATGAAGATGGCAGTCTATTGGATTTCGATCGTACTGCTCTCCTCGATGTAAGTCTTACACTGCCATCAGGTGTTACCTTATTTACTGCGTGGTGCTATGTTGGCCAACTACCTACTGCAGGTAATCGAGATTTAATTTGTTAATCTCTAGCCTTTGGTTTCAATAGGAATATTGCATTTACAATGAACTATCTTCATACTGCCAAGGGTGACTTTGACGGTATTGCACGAAATTTCATCGCTCGGTATCTTCTGGATGCTACCTCTCTGGATGATGCATGGGAACGAATTCGTTCGACGCCTCATTGTGTTGGTCACAATTATCAGATTATGGATTTGACAAATGGATACACTGTTGATATTGAAGTAGCCCCTTTTGATCGTATTGGATACTTTGTGGCACTTCCAGGCCATCCTCACTTCCATTCCAACATGTACAGTCTTCTCCAGGTTGACGATACACCTTCAGCAAGTTCAATTCATCGGGAAGCTCGTTACAAGCAATTAACACCTCCTTCTTCATTTGATGATGCTCTCAACATTCTGAGTGATACGTAGGAATTCAGGGCATGTATAAGGAATAGAGCTGATAGAGAGGAACCTATCTATCGTAATACTACACTTAATACTGTAGTATTTGACTACTATCGCAACATATATGTGATCTACTCTGGAGTTCCTTCTATGAAGAATGTTTATATTGAACGGGTTTTACACTGGAAGTCTTGAATAATCATAAAGAGTGTTTGTTGAGAATTCATTCTTTAATGCTTGACCTATAATGAATTCTGTAGATGATCTAATTCAGGAATTTGTAAAAGGAGATGACGGTCAGCTTAATGTATGAGTTGGAATAAGATGTATATTGTAGATCTATGTTCTTCTTGCAGATTTGAATCCAGAATCTCTCAGTACTGTTGATAATGCTTCCAAGATCAAAATCATCGATGCTGCAATGACTTGGCTCAATACACATGCTTCAGGAATGAATAATACCCGGTTGGAGTATTGCAGGGAGTGGGAATGAAATAAAGTTTTCTAATTGCTAGGAGGACGATCATCTTGTATGCATCATTACTATCCTCTCTGGGTGGGTCAGAAGTCTATGAAACCTATAGGAGTTATATTCTGAAAGTGATATTTGACTTCGTGGATTCATGATCTATAGTTTCTCTGGGATTTAGATGAAGGAAATTTCGATTTTGTGCGAAAGGTCATTCTAAAGTTTTTATCGGTTTCTTATAAAGTGAATGGTACTTGTCCTCGCGAATATGAGACTAAACTCACTCAAGTGCTGTTAGATTACTCAGCAATCTGTCAGCGATTCACAGAAACTGAACAGATGCATCCAAGAGGGAATGAAAAGCCGTCAAATCAAGAAACTGGAACCCATATCCATATTCGTGACGATCCGTTATCCCTACTAATTCTGGTCTATGACTTCATGTCAACCATGTCCAGTGCAGAAAGTGAGTTCTTTAGTGATTCTTTTATTTCTGCTCTCGAACTACTAGTTCAGTATGAAGGGTTTAGCACTCCATATCGCTTAACCAAACGAATCCCGCTTTTATTCACAAGTTACACGCGTGTTGTGAATTTCTGGATCCGAATATGTTATCGTCGAAAGATCCAAATCAACATCATTATGATTCGTGATCGTGTGCTACGAAATCTCTTTACACTCTCAAGTATGGTACGAATTATTGATACATCTCTACGTATCACGCTAATCTATTTAATGTTTTTCTTGCTTCGTCTGTACAAATCTGGAATCTTTCGTCCTTATCTCTTCTATTTGAGCAATTTCTTCTTCTTCTTCTCAACAGATCATTATAGTCTGGATCTCTTTGCATCACGAGCATATGCTCTTTATGTACGGATTCTCGATCCACTTCCAAATGATCTCAAGCCATCAGAAATTTGGCTGATTATTGTCAATCTTGGGATCATGCTTCGACATTGGGACTTGAAGTCCAGTGTTCTGTTCTCAGGACTAAAGATTCTGCAGAATCTTGTTAGGAAGATTGAATTGAAGGAGTGTGATTGCGGAGATAAGTATTGTGAGTATGAGAAAAGAGAGTGAAATCTAGTTGATGTGATTCTTCAGATCACTTTGATTTGTAAGCGATTCTTAACAAGTCTCAATACTACAAAGGGAGATTGTCTTAAGATTCTACCTACGATCAATCGTCTTACTGTTGATAAGAACTCCAACATTCGACTACGACGGTTTGCTCAAAATCAAGTCTATGAGCCATTGACGACACCCATCACTTCAAGTGGTCGTCATATTGTAGCAAGCAATATGTTCTGTGAAATTGGAGATAAAGTAGTTTCAGAGACACCTCAGACTCTTCTCAGTGGTCTCATTGCTGTGACACGAGTCTTAGAGCAGATCTCTCGTTGCCACAACCAACAGAAGCTGGGTATAGATTATATCACGTTGCAAATCCAGGAATGCTTCCAGCTGATGCTTGGCCTACGCGATCTCTTTACCGACGAAACTTCTCTGTGTAGAAAAGTGGGTGATTTTATATCTGCATTTGTGGGAACTTTGTCGCATTTTTCGGTACTGTCAAAGATGCAAATCTTCTCCTTCATCTTTCCCGACCTTATAGCTACGGCTCTGCAATACCAATCCTTCTTCTCAGTGATTCCATCCTTACTGAAAGATTCTTCCACTCGAATAACAACGACTTCCTTCCTTTTGGATTATTTTGTGAAGAATATGACTGTATTTCTTGCTGACTGTCTCAATGGTAGAAACTAGATACAACTCCGGAATCTGGATTGTTTCTTGCTGAGGTCATCCAGTATATTCGAGCACCTGAACTATCGGTTCTTTTTCGACGATACATTCCAGTTGAGATCTAGCTGTGCATTCACCTGTAGATGCTATTGGATAGTTTAACGTGTTGTCTCGTGATTAAGAAGAATCGACAGAACTATGTAGATATGCTGATGAGTCTGGCTATTGGATTACAAAGGATTTCTGAAGTGTTGTTATATCAAGACTATGAAGTAAAGTTGAAAACACTAATTCAATGTCTAATCAATGTTCATGAGATTGAATCTGATCCTCTTACACGAATTAAGATGAATATTGTGATTTTGAAATTCCCTATCTCACCAATTGGAGGACTTGGATGTGTTAAGGAATATGTTGAAGCACTGTTACGTCTATTGGAATCATGGACAATGTATCAGGTCTATGGTGCAGAGTTGTTCACTTCATTGATCCGACATATTGATATTGAACTTCTTCTTCCAGTATTGGTATTACCTGTGAATTGTCAGCGTTTGAACAATGCCATTACTTCTATTCTTTCAGAAAGTCAAGATGAAACGTTAATTGAAGCAACATTGGAACTCGTATCGTCTCTTCGAGGTGTGTTAAACGTGGAGTTGAATGCTGATGTTAACATTCCTATTTCACGACGAATGGTGGGCGATCTCTCACTTTCACTTTCTTTCAAGGAAGATCCAGATCATTCTTTGACCATTCCTATTGACGTTACGATTCAAGAGAGTGTTTATTTCCTTGCAGCGAATCTAATTTCAAAAGATTACAAACCTATCCCTGTGAAGATTGCCCCGTCATACATCTTCACAAAGGGATCACTCGAAATGACAGGGAAATCTTGGTCATTTGCACGAAATCTTCTGAAGGAAAGAAAGATTGATGCTTACAAGATTATTCAATACTCTGAAATCTTTGAAATCACTCCAGAGCCACTCTTTGGAGTTGATCTTCATATGTTGCCTACATCTGACGAGATCCTGAACTGTTGTCAGAAGCCCATCATATCACAAGAGAAGCTGCGAATCAGTGCATGTACTTTATTCGGGACGATGTTGGGATATATGGATGTCGACCTTCATAATGATGCTGTTGAAACGATTAACAGATTCTGTGATACACTGGTGTTGTTCGTCATGCAGCATACAGTACAGCAATCTACTGATATTCCAGTGTCATTGGATACTGTGTATAGTCCAGAACTCAAGAACTCTCTATTTGGACCTCCTCTACATCCATCAGGGATTGGTCTGTTTATTCCAAAAGAAGAAGCTATTTTTTCTGCGTTCTCAGATGCGATTGCAGCTCTGTTGAGTGATGGAAAGGAAGAATGTTGTTCTTGTGTGAAGTATTTCTTCAATCTCTTCTGGACAAAGAGTCTTGAACTGATTCATGACCCTTTCTGGACGTATTGTCGATGTAGTGGTTTCTTCGATCAATTCTTTTTGGCCATGACACACTATGCATTCACAGAGTCATGGCGATTCCGGCTTGCTCTCTGTGATGTATATGAAGACATTACGAGTTATCTTCCTGCTGTATGGAGTGAACATATGATCAGTATGCTTGTACGGTTTGTCTTCTCTACGACGAAAGTGAGAGAATGGATAGAACTTCCTTTGTAGATGATGCCAGAAGATGCTTTCCTTATCAATCAATCCATTCTCTATCGCCTTCTTCAACGTCTTCTTCATATCAATTTTGGGTTTGAATTAGATGGCATGTAGGCTCTAAAACAATTGATTAGTGATAGACCTCCATTCAATCCTTCTCATCAAACAGACTCCAAATACATCTTCTCTCCTCCGATGAAACAAAGAGCTATGGATATCTTTGAGCAACTCCTTAACAATCTGTTTACAGGCAGTGTGAACATGCATCTCCTGGCTTCGAAGGCACTCTCTCTGATTCCTTCGACATATATGCCTTTGTTACAACCGCTTGCTGAGAAGATATTCCGTTCTCTTTCCTTTGCGATCTTGCCAGATGTGAATCAGGTCACAATGCTTCAAGCACTCACTTATCTCTCCAGTCATAGTTTCTTCATTCCTGAAGGACCTTCTCTTCGTGATCTCATAAGCAGTGTTATGAGTATCTATCGTATTTCCTTCGCAGAAGCTGATATTCCTGACGATCTGTATTGTAATCCTTTCATTTCATATTGACATCGTAGTGTGTCAAGAACAGCTTCCAAGCTTCACATCGACATATCCTGTCCACCGAGATCGATATGCTGAAGCAACAGCCGTACTGACGAGGTTCTTAGGAGAGTTCTTATCGAGACTTCCAGTGGATGAACTCTCGGATTTGCAAAATACCTTCACGACATTGGCTGTTTACATACTGGAACATGCTAATGATTCTCTTCTAAAGCCTCTTTCTGTCGTTTTGGCTCGTCTCCAGAAATTAGGCTTCAGTTATTCGGAACCACTCCGACTAAGTATCGTTAATCTTGTAGGCAAGGTAAGCTCTCTTTCAGTCGTGTCTTGTGATCATCTGCTATTACGCCGATTACGAAATCTACTAATGTTCTCAGATTCAACTCCGGATCAGGCTTGTCGTCGTCTCCTTACAGAATGGGTAAATTCCTTCAGTATTAGTCCTGTCTATCCAGTAATCCATAATTCGTAAACTAATCACTAGACGGATACTCCTGAACGATTACAACTCCTTCAAGAGATCTTTTTGTATTCACACATGGAGATGGACTTTTCATATGGCACACACATCTGGCAAGGTTGTCTTATCAATATTTGGGCAACAACTGCATTTCCAATTTCTTTGAATTCATATGTATGACTGAAATACTCATTTTTATGTAGTTTGATCGTGTTTCTAGAATGTATCAACTCTCCGATCGAGTGAGTGATTCCGTGATTCCGTTTATTAGCGACATGACTTATCTATCCTTCACCTTCTATTCATATTCGCTTCTCTTATGGCTGATGAGACGAGTGAAGAGTCACGCCCTTGAACTAACACTAACAGTTCTTCTACAACACTCGCTGACATCCAAGGAGTTGAGTCAAGTGATCTGTCTTCAATGTATTCAGAAACTCTTGCTAATCCTTGAAACGAGTGCCAATAACGTTGTCTTAGATACAATGGAACGACTAATTGCTGAAGAAGCTAAGAAGTCGCAAAAGTTTACTTATGAGTTGGATATGCATTTGAATTCGCTTCGAAACAACACTTCTATTCCCTTTGACATTAATTGTTTCTCCTTTGAAACTCAAGACATTGTGGCTCATATGGTAGTCGACATTCTTCAACGCATCTGGTCTCCAAAGCTTCTTGTAGATGCTTATGTGGGGACAATTGGTGAGACTCCATGTAACTTCTGCGAGCTACTGGGATTTGTCGATAGTTATGTGTTAGAGAAGCTTCCTCGAGCAACCCAGGTTGAATTACTTTTGTAGAGATTGAGAAATCGAATCATAACTAGGACAGTCAATGTGGTTTTGATCGAACAGAGGGAGAATGATTCTCTTCACTGTCAATATGCGTCAACAATTATCCGATCTGTGGCAATTCCTCTCTTAGCAGCAATTCGAAGGTTTCCTCCTCTTGATGAGAGTCTCGTCGCATCATTTGAAGCCTTACTCCGTCATCTTGTTTACCCTACCACGATGTCCCGTTCACAGTTGATCGCCTATCTCGAGTACATCATACTAATTGTTGCTACATTTCCGTCTATGAGTTCGACATTAGAGAGATTCGGTGTTCTTCCCATCCTTCAGAAGTATGATAATTCATGTTCATTTATGTACATTCAAATATTCCGATTAATGGAATTACAAATAAATCCTAGTATTGAAGCAATCATTAAGAATCTAAAGACTGTTGTAAGTCACAATTCTACTCCGAATACACTCACAAATAATTATTATATTACAATGCTCAATTCCAGTATGAGTGTTCTCTCTTTTTCATTCCTAGTTCTTTCGTATCTCCCCAGGGATCAGTTGATGATTCTTAATGAAGAAGTAGTGAAGATGTATTTGGAACTCCAATCCACTGAATCACGAGTCTATCTTATCACTCTCTTTCATCATCTTCCATATCGATTTCCTTCACTACCTCGAAGCGTGATTACCAATATTTCTGTTTTAGGTAAGAAGAAACTCGAGGAAAGTGACATACTAATGTTTGTACGATGTAACTCCCTTCTTTTGGCATATTCAGGAGAATCCTTAAGAAAGGTTGGAAAGAATGATTCTCTACCAGAGAATGAATTACGTTCTTTGGTTCATATCTCATTAAAGAATGAAATCCAGTTTCTAGAATGGGTTATGGATGTAAGTAGTCATCAATATTGTCATTCTCTGATCCTTCTTGTTATCGAAGTCATTCCAAATTCATATGTTATTCCCGAAATTCTTTCTAGTCTTGATGAGTGTATCTCGATGCCTCAACAGAATCCCGTATCTTATATTGCTCTTCTTCATGTATTGTATCTGGTTCTCAAGGATGCATCATCCTCTGATATGACTCAGGATTACAGTAACGTGGTTGTGGGTTTTGAATTCCTGCTGAAGAATATCCAAAAAGATGTTGCTTATTCCTGTGCATACGAGGTTGTTCAATGTGAGAATGAATGAATGTGATGAAGCATAGTGATGAAACAGATTCCGCTGTTGAATAAGGAAGGGATCGCTTGCATGAAGAAGATTGTGGGAGTATTAAAGGGCCAAGTGAATATGACCTTGTCAGATCTCAAAGTGATGTCTCGTCTTGTTCTCCTGCTTTCTGTTCATGTGTTTAAGGACGATGAGTTGATACAGAGTTTGTTGGAACTTCTGAGAATGAGCTGGGTCCGATATCAGCAATACCGTGCCGTCTTCAGCAGTGAGAATCCACAGCAGCTTCAAGAAGTGTTAGAATACCAGTCTCCTCCTCAGTACATTTGATTGTAGAACTGTAACCTAGAATGGAACTCCTCCTACAGGATATGCTTGTACCGCCGACACTGCAGCATCATGTACTGAATGAACTCCTCTATTCAGTTCTTTCCATTCTATCTGAGGCTCCAGAGTTTATTTCAAATGTCGATATCTTCTGTGAGATTATCATGAATCTGGAGGATGGAGAGATAGTGGAAAGAGTCTTAAGTTGTCTCCTCCAGATTGTCAAACACTCAAACCTGTCTTCTGACAGCGCAAATCAGATCTTCACTATGATGAAACGAATTGAAAGCCTGGTACCAATAGTACAGCGTTGGTATATCCTTCAGCTGGAATGTGAGATTGTTACAGTGCTGACAGAGCGGTTTTACATCCCTGCATCTCCCGTTTCGGTGTTGGTGCATAGGGCTTGTTCCCATGATGAGCAATTGGTGAACACTTCCTTGATCAATCTCCATCAGACAATCCCAAGTTCACTCGAGGATGTATTGCGTTTTCTGTTTTCCATAGTAACTAGAATGATGGGCAACTGATCTATAGGACTGGTCTCCTTTTCTTCCTCAGCAGTGGCTGCCTTTTGCTGTTCGCTGTCTGTTTTTCACTCTGGATTGGAATAAGAATCTCCCTGTTCTGAATATCCCTCAGGATCAAAGAATATCATTCCTATCCTCACTTATAAGACCAACGAGACAGTTCCTAATAACAGTTCAAGAGATGACATATGAAGAGTTGCTCATGCCAACCTTGATGAGTCTGTCATCTAATATATACTTCACTGAACAGTAGCATTATTCATTCTATTTGACATGTAGCTATTGGTTGATTCTCTTCCCTGCTGCTTGGAATGCTCTGAGTTCAGATGCACGAAATCGACTGATACCTCTGATAGAATCTTTCCTGATTCGGAAACAGCAATACTATGTCAAATCAGACCCATTCCGAAATGTGTTCTGTGAAATGAAGTTAGTGTATTCGAGACAATCTGCTCGGGTTTTTAATTATATTACCTGTAATGATATCCACTATTGTCATGCTAATCTCCCTCAACTGTTATTGGAAGGATTTGCTCGATGTTCTCCCATTCCAATCTTCTCTGCCAATACATACTGCAAGCTTACTCAAGACTTTGGATGTGGACGATATGTATCCTTCCTTCTGTCTCAGTATCTGGATAAGGTGACGAATCCTCAACGTCGTCAACAAGTTGGTCTCCTCTTGTTACACTTGTATGAACTGATGGGCGATATGACGATGGGCGTGGGGGTCCTTCGGGGTATTATTGTTCCTCAGAAACCATTGTTTGGAGCCTACTATGAATTGCTGGAAGATTGGAAGAATGCTGTTAGTTCGTATAGCCAAGTGGACGCAGGACCATTACAGTCTTGGGCAAGGTCACGTGTAGAAGTCTGTAGAAAGAATCAACGAATGTGGTACATGTTATCGGAGCAGGCTCGCGAAGAGAATGATATACATTTGGGTTGTGAGAGTCATGCTCATCTCAATGATTGGATGTAGGTATAATGAAGGGAATAGCATTGTAGATATGTTGAAAAGAGTCCTTCATTGGAGTCCATTCAAGGTCAGTTGATGAAGTGTAAGGCTTTTCTATTTCAGAAGAATCCAGCACTTCCAGAAGCTCTTAAGCGTGTTCGAATTGATTTGATTCAGCAACTCAATTCGTTATCATTTCAACCATCATCACATCGTCATCAAATCTACCAATATGTATTTGATTATGGGGATATTCGGTTGGCTCAACATATCCTGTCATCAGCTACTTCCAATTTGGAGTATACATCGCTCATTGCTTTCTGGAGACAGAATCTACCTTCATCTCGAGATTCTCCATGTGTATGGGATAAGGTGAGTGGTTGGCGAATGAGTGTGTATGCACAAGTGGATGAAGAAGCAAAACGAGAAATACGAATACGAGGAGATTGTGAGTGGCATGCAATTCGCCTAGCAAAAGAGTATAAGGAACACGAGATGCCAACTCAGTGTTATGAGATTCTGAATACCCTAGTTCACAAGAAACATGTGTTAGTTAGCAGTATTGCTGAGGGATTTGGATTGTGTGCGGATTTGTTAGAAGAGAGCGTAGCAGAAGAGATAGTGGCTGGATTGTGCTCAGAAGCTCTTCTGACAAAAGACCAACGGTCTGATGTGTTGAGAAGAATGAGTGAACGGTTATCTACAACAGTTTTATCACAAAGTACAATCTATCGCTGTGAGAGTATGATTCTGAATGCTCTGGAGGAGAATTCTCAGAATAGTGAGGCTTGGCGGACATATGCCTCCTTCCTCTCGTATCACGCAAACCGATCTCCATCTGAAATCATTCATGCATTATTGTATAGTCTACAAGGATGTAAGAAGGTGAATTTCAGTGCAGTATGTCAAATCCTTCAGATCGTGAATGAATTACACTCAGATGATGAGAGAAGATGTCTTCAAGATGTATCAAGATGTCCTGGTGCAGCTTTCTTACCGTTTATTGCAGTACTTTTTTCACCTGAGAAGACAACAAAGAATCACAAGCCATTCCTTGATTTGCTTCAGGCTGTATATCCTGAAGAGAGTTGGTATTATTTGTATTTGATGCAACGATTGAATTCTCCAGGTCTGGCTCAATCCTTATCTCTGTTTCAACCTCTTCGAGGAAGGTATCCACAATCAAATGTAAGTGTACGAATATCATATTAAGCCTAGTGGAATGTGTATGGAACCACTGATCAACCTCCTTTGCGCATAGTGAATGTGGAATGGAATGCTTTTATGCTTGGTTTTTCAGCAAAATACCCACAATTAGAGGCAGCACTTCGATTCTTTACTGAAACCTTTCTCCAAAGTCCTTGTGATCTTTGTCGTCAGTTACATGCAGCTCTGGACAGCTTATATCTTGAGGTTTGTGATATTCTCGCTGAAACTCCAGATAGTGAAATCCCCGAAAGAATTATCGAGTGTTTAGAGCAGTTAGCTGCTTTTCTATTCGATACAACAACTCCAACTCCTGTTAACAATGCATTCATTACCACATATGGCCCTTCCTTCTTTAGAGACTTTGTTAGCTTCATTCCATCTACTGAAGTATATGTATCAAAACTTGGAACAACTCACTGTTCCACTAATGTTGAGAAGTCATCCACATTCCCACGATCGCTAAGAGAGCTTGGAGAGTTATTATTACGATGGTGCTTGTATCTCGAAGAGATCGTGAAGAATCAGTCCTTTTTTAGTCTTCCGGATTCTAATATAATGCAGTTTTGGAGACTTCTTCCGTTTGTACATGTACCTTCTCAGTGGCAGTATGGTTATCCTTTGAATTCTTGTCCAGTGATTCAAACAGTATCACTACATCAGATGGCTCCTGAGCTATATGCAAAGGACCACTCCTCACGGTTCTTTGAACTTATTGACGAGTATGGGAAATCTCACTATTACTCTCTCCAGCTACGTCATCCCCTTGACGTACTGTTAACACTCTCCACAGTAACCTCCCAACTGTTTATTCAACTCAGTTTCTTTGAGCGAGAAGGATCATTACCTCCTATGTCGCTCCCACTCTGTATTCCCACAATGACTCCAGTCCATCCCTGTGCTTTATTAGTGGAGACAAATCTCACTATGACAAGTCTACGAGGGGTTGTCGAGTCTACCTTTAAGAATCAGCATGTCCCATTTACTCAGAAATTATGGAATACCATAACAACGACACATCATGAGGAGGTCCTCTCATCAATGCGTCAAATTGTTCCTCAGGACTGTTTGAAGCAGTTTGTGTTAGTATTATAGGAAGGACTTACCTGTAGTTGGCATCATATAACTAGTATCAGTGACTATGAGGTTTGGAAAGAGAATTTCTCACATCATGCAGCATCCTTTGCATTCTTCCAGTTGATGTGGAAGTAAGAAAAGAAGGATTGATTCATATTTAGCTCTTCAGAAGTGTCTCCTTCAGATCTCCTCGTAGACCTGCGGACTGGAAAGATTCATGTATTCAACTTAGAACCATGTTATTACGTGGACCATAATGTGTTCCGCTTTGTTCCTGTAACATCCGTTCCGTTCCGTTTCTTATATCCTTATGTTGTGTGAAGAGTAGTAGCTTAACTGAACGAATTGTTTTTCCCCATTAATTGATGATATTCAATATCACGGTTATTACGTCTGTACCTTAAGTCAATTACTGATAGGAGTCATGAATCATTCTATTGTTATGACTCTGCTGGAACTATTAGAGAAGCAACATTGTACATATGCGTGTATGACTCTAACAGATGAGTCAAGATTTGATGAGAGTTCGAAAGGGAATACGAGAATAATTAGAGATCGGCTTTTGAATTACAAGTGGTCGACGGTTGTAGGTATGGCAGATCCCCAGAGTTTGAACTACAAAATCGATCGTGTACTTGACTATGTTTGGAAGTTGGGTGACGTGGCTCGCAGTCAACAGTATCAGGACCAAGAGCGCATGTCTCTATTTCCATGGCTATAGTTACATTATGTGTGTTAAGATACAATTCACTTATTTTATCGATCTTGGAATTACTACTTGGGACGGAACGAGTTTTCCAGACTTATTCTTGTTTGACACAGCATCTGACCGAACTCGCTGTTGAAGTTCCATCCTTCGAGGCTCTGATTTCTTTGATACAACTAGTACTTTAGAACTCTTTTTTTTGGAGGTTGATTTCAGATCACTTGGTTTGGTAACTTTAGGTTGCCTGGGTGTCAGTTTCTCTTCTGTGATAACTTCAGCTGCAGATTTCTTTGTAACAACCGATTTGGATAGTATTGATGGTTCATTAGGCCCATTTGTTTTCCATTTTTTGCTTGATTTCGTTCCTATTCATTAGAATTCCTAGAAACAATAACGAATTGGGGTTACGGATTTGATAGGTTTTGCAAGTGGAATATTGGTCCATAAGTCTTCTGTACTCCTATCCATCGAAATATACACTCAATCCTACATGATCAACTCTTGAGAGAATTGAGGATTAATATAGCCCTAACAGTAATTAGACACCATAAATCCCACTCTAAGATGGTTCATTATTGAATTTGTAACTTCGATGGTTTTCGTTCATTAAGCCTAATTCGGTTAGATGCCTAATTCTCACACTAAAGAGTTTTTGTGTTCATCTTGAGTTGGGTTGAAGTTACGTTACCCTAAGGAGTCATGAGTATTCTGTAGAGATCGAGAAGGGTGATGATTGTCTAGTCCAACCCAAAAACAGGGATACTCCTCCACAGATGGACTATCAGAAAGTGAGAAGGTGGATTTGACGGTATCTGCGTATGAGGACAATCCAAGAGAGAGATTTGGTCCAATAAGTTATTCCATTAACCGTGCATCGTGGCCTCGAAAAAGCCCATTAGAATTATCTCCTGACTATCGTTCTTCAGGTAATCAGATACTGCGTTGGAGTGTAGCTTCGTGTTCTGTACAACCAAAACCTGGAAGTGGCTATTGTACTGAAGCAGTAATGCGTGAACTTTAGATGAAACACGTTATTTGGAGAATACTCCTCGCAACAGTGTATACCACTATGATTCTGCATTAACCAGTTCTCCCAAACTTCCAGGAGGTGGAAATGAATGTTATCGTTATTCTCTACCTCTTAATCATTGTGTGACTTCCCAAGAAAGTGACGATATACCAAACCGTCGGCAATGTACAGAGAATATCTGTGTTTTGATGGTTAGTCTCTTATTCGTCGACTCCTGGTTTGGAGGGTCTTCCCGAAGATCCATTATTCAATGCTGTTTCTACTCCAGAGAGTCCATTGAATTCGAACATAGATCTTCGGCTGATAGACCAAGATATTCCTGCCATTTTTCATCGAGGAGGTGGACGACGAGGAAGCGTGCGTCTTGGTTCTGGAAATTTCCAAGATTTATCAGTGTTGACAATGAATTACTCCACTCTTCCCCAGTCGCCTATGAATACACATAATTCTCTATCTCGGCGAAGCAGTCATTCCTCAGTGAATGTACCATCCAACCGACTGCGGAATATGTCAGACACTCACTCATCCTCGGCTCTACTCCGATCTGCGTGCCCAGATATGGATAGTGATGAGTTAAATATCACAGCAGAGTCGTCTGGAGCAGGCAGTCGTTTAGGGTCAGAACGTGTTCACTCTCTGGTATATCATCAGTACCATCCGTCTTATGACTTCAGTACTTTTCCGTCGTCACCATCGACAGGTCCTGGTAATGGCCCAGAAGAAGTGGTTCCAGTTAGTGTGTTAGTTCCTCATCAAGACTGTATTCCCGTGGATTCCATAGAATCAGGTAACGGCCGTACAGATGGTAAGAAATGGAGATGGCTAAGACCTAGAAGTGGGGAATCTTTTGCGTGTTCTATTGACGATCTCGTCGAAGTACGACTTTTCACGACTTTCTATTCGCTGTACTTGTAATTGTCATGATCTCAATCCAAATGCTCCAGCAAATGCACGATTATGTTATGATTATTTGAATACTGGGAAATGTAAGCGTGATATGGCAGGAGAAATCTGTCGTTTTCGTCATTTGCCACCAAATCATATTGATTCTGTAGTAGATAAGATCCGGAATGGGAAAATGCCTGTCTGTTTAA
>JABLTK010106626.1_pt1 | contig 19614 bp, 8 predicted proteins | sample 7160131 | NCBI WGS metagenome assembly JABLTK01 (sample SAMN14651221, study PRJNA627086) | human gut metagenome | isolation source: feces | host: Homo sapiens
ATGGAGGTGAAGTGTAAGAATTGATTTTTGGAGTGATGGATAGTCTGTATGTTCTTTAATTCTGGGTATTTGGGTGTTATTTGTTTGTTGGATAGTTGATGAGGGAAACATTTAAATTGAATGATGCAAATATTAATGGATTTTCACGCGATTGGGATGATCGGGAACAGTTGCAGAGCATTACTACGCAGCTTGACGGATTATTGCATTCCATTGATGTATTTGGTATGGGCATAGTGATAAAGAGTGATAATTTAGGGAAAGATGTGCTTCACAGTATTACTACTTTAGAAGATCATATGACAGTAGTTGAGGATAAGATTAAGTAAGAACATAGATATATATTTGATTTGTAGACGGTTACAACGTGCAACTCATGTGTAAATGATCTTATTAGAAATGGCTGTGAATTATTTGTTATCAACTCTTCTACTTGAATACAACAAGATACCCACATTTCTCTAAACAACAAACAGAAGAAGAATCAGGCATGAATAAGAGACAGAAATCGAAATTAAGCCTCCACCTTGGAACGGCGAAGTCTCTGGATAGAAGATCTGACAGTCAAGGCAGCAGGAGTAGCGACACTCCAGGCACCTCCAGCAAGTACTTTACCACACTTCTTGCATTCCCAAATACCAACACAGGTTCTCTTCACCGTATTCTTGCCGCAGAAAGCACAAGCATAACTAGAATCATCATCAAATGTTTCTCTCATACGTGCTGTGTTGACTGATTTCAATCTTCTTCACAATCTTTCGGAGGGAAGAACCATAACGTGTTCCATACTTTCCGCAGATTCCTACCTTCTTAGTTCTCTTACCCTATATCAACTGGTTAATTCTGGTCATATACACTAAGTTCCACAATTAGCAGTCAAAACATGTCAGATGATGTGTAAATTGAAAGATATCATTCAATACATACCATTGCAATTAAATAAGTCTCAAGACTATCCTGATAAACTCTAAGGAACGTGAACAGTGAGATCAAGGGGTATCAATTGTAATACAGTCAAGTCTAGGTTTTTGAATTGCTACCCCATTTCTATATCTGTTATGAAACTGACGCGAATAGTGGTTTGTTGTTGAATTGTATTTGATAATCAATTAAGAGATGATCACTATTCCCTTTTGGTTGGAAACAGCCAAGTTATTCATCTTTCATTAGAGATTAGCTGTGAAAATGGTAGGTATTTGGATTAGAATGGGATTGATCAAGTGCTATTAAGAACTGTAACGAATTGTAGGTTCACGTTCCCAAGACCGAAAATACCTACTGCAAGAAGTGTAATAAGCACACTGAGCATAAGGTAACTCAGTACAAGGCTGGAAAAGCTTCTTTGACTCCTCAAGGTAGGTTTTGCTTCAGAGTACATTGATATTTGTAGGAAAGAGAAGATACGATTCTAAGCAGAAGGGTTTCGGTGGTCAGACCAAGCCTATTTTCCACAAGAAGGTACTTTGTTGATTCAGTGTGTTATGTGTAGGCGAAGCAGACTAAGAAGCTGGTGCTCCGTCTGGAGTGCAAGGAGTGTAAGGCCAAGGCTCAGAGACCTCTGAAGCGTTGCAAGACATTGGAGATTGGTGAGAAGAAGAATAAGGATGCTCAGCAGTATTAGTCAGTCTAATGAAAGAGACCATTTTCAGTGTTTGTGACAAACAGAGCCTTATCCTAACACGTCCTTTCTTGTCCTTAGACCTTTGGCCCTTCGATCTTTTCTATTCTCTTCTTCTCTCCGTCTTGATGCTTCCGTGGGTTGCATATACCTTGGAAGTGACCTAGGTATATGCTTGGTGGAAGCAACTGTCTGTTTTTTAGTCTGGAGAGTATTTGATGTCATTGAACATGACTTTTTGGTGCTTGTTACAGGTATTCTTGAAGTGTGAATAGGATGGATTGTCGCTGGAACAGTGCGGGATTCAAATGAGACAGTACGTGAAATAGGGGTGTCGGTACATGTTGATACTGGAGCAACATTGTTGGTTACTGGAATCAAATCCTCGGACTTGCTCTTTACCTGTTCTGCAGGAGGAAGAATTCCAGTATACTTCTTAATGGACACACATTCAGACTGGAGAAAACTCTCTCTTCGTTGCTGGTCTACCCCAAGAATCTCTGTCAACATACGGCGAATCTCTTTTAGAAGGACCACATCTTCTTGTTTCACTGCATGAATTTGATCATAGCTAGAAGGATCAAAAGTTCGTAACGCAGAAGAAGTGTACGATGCAGTACGTGAGATATAGGGAACACTGTTTGTTGCATTTAAAACAGGTTTTATGGACTCTTTATAGTGTCCCTTTGCCGCTTCTGTTAACTTCATGTAATTCGGTAGAGAATGTGGATCCACCTCTTTGATCCACTTTGCCGGAATGCGACGTGGAGGAGAAGGAGCAAGTTCAGGTCTGATTCGATAGAGGAATGATTCCGTTGGCTGCATATATCGAGGCAATCTTGATACAAAAGGAGATCCCACTTGACCCCTGGTCGCAGTTCGCTCAAGGGGGTCCGAACCCTTTACTGTTGTAGACAAACCGGTTGTAGGAGCTGATAATCGTGGACCACGTACACCCCATTTTCTGTCTGCAGCATAATAACAGACAGATGTACGTTTGGATAATTGAAGCCTCCTCTCCGACTCCCTCATAGAAGTATCTTCAAACGGTTTAAAGTCTTTATATCTTATCCCCCGCCTTTCCAATCGTTGGGATGCAACACAAAGATCATCCAACGTATTCACACTATCGCAACTTATTTGTTCATCTTCAACAGACCTTGCTATGCTCTTCTCTTCTACTACTTCTCCAACGCTTGATAATTTCGCACTCTGATCCAAAGAACAAATATTGCAAACAAGTTCTTCTGAGTCCAATATGCATCTCAAAATACGTTCCAACTTATATTCTATCCTTCTATCGTCATGTTCTTTCCCTTTCTCCTCACTCGATAAATCTTGCATATGAAAAGGATTGATCCTAGAATAGAAATGAAAACAGGAATTGAGGTAATTGATGAGAAAAAGATGATAATACTATGACACCTTCTATTGTGGTTGGTTCCTTGCTATTCAATGGTTGACAAACATATATCGATTTATCAGCAATCTGTGTAGATCGAAACAAAGGAAAACAAGCAATAAAAACAGGTGTAGAAACAAGAAGAACACATAAAAAGATGAATAGAACCACATTTCAGAGATTAGGCAGACTCATTCTTCTGGGCACCATTCAGAATATCAGAGACAAGGTGATGAGCTTCCCAATACTTGAATGTGCATCGATCGATGCACGTTTGCTCACCAACTTCAAGAGAATTCATCTTGCTGTTGGTAATACACTTCTTCTGGCATGTATCAGCAAGTCTACAGTTCAGCTGACAATATTTCGAAGTACCTTGTCACAAAGTCACTTAGAACCTTTGCTTGCATCAGAGCGGCATTAACGTTATCTTCATTCACTTTTCCACCTCTGTAAGACATGATGACTTTGAGTAATTCGATTGATCGATAAACAGAGAAATGTATGTGATTCAATCTAACAATGTTCTGCACTAAAGTGAATTGGGAAGTACATAGGTTTGAGATTCGAAATGCACAAACACATAGTTATTCCATTTTCGTTAATCGTATCAGCTTTTCACTAAAATAACCCACTCCCGGAAGAATACTCAATATGCTATAGATCAGGGCCATTCTACATCTCTACCTTTTTAAGATAGTCGCAATAAAGACTTGCATTGGATCTTCCATATCTAACGATGTTTTCCGTTGAGTCGTTACTACACTAATATCGAACGATAAAAAATACCCAAAGTCTGATAAGCAATGATCATTGCAGTGATAAAGGAAACGCCATTTAAAATCACTTCTCCTACCATGAGAAGTACAGAGACAACACGGGTGGTAAGATCTGTTGCAACTACGATCACATACACATGCATTACTCCAGATATAAAGTAGGAGATAAAGATGAAGGAAGATGATGTAGTCCAGAGAATCATGTTATTCGAAGACCCTCCATAGGCTGTTCCTACGAGAGCCAATAAGCGAAGAGCAACAACCCCTCTAGCTGCATCTACAATAAACAATAATATCAATCATTACGAATAAACCAACTATATTTGTTTTGATTAATGGACTAGATATTGTTATTATTCTCAAGACACTACATCAAGATAATCGATCTGCTTGAATAAATAGAAACCCAGAAGAAGAGTGAGAGCCACACTGATTGATTGAATAACAACGATCAATCTCCTTTTGGTTTTTGTAGGCTTTAAAAACGCTTCGATCTCCTCAATATCGTTGTTCATGAACAAACTCTTGGAATTGACATCGTTCGGTTGGGTTCGGATTTGGGCGCAAGAATTGGGCTTCTCCAATAGCATCAAGAATTGAAAGAGTCTATTATCGATTGTATCATATTTGCAAGTCAGTATCTTTTCATTCTTTCAGAAGCAGAAGAGGGATAATTTGCGTTGTTGAATGAAAATGGATATCATATCATTGCTGAAACAACTGGAATTGAAATATCACTGTAAATATACTTCTCTTCCTATTTGTTCTATGGAGCATATTATTGCCTTTCGGAAAGATGTAATTATTCAACTATCTTTTAGTGATTTATAGATACTGCCATCTGAGAGTTTGTCAGCTTCAGATCTCTTGTTTCGTCTGCGTGACGTGTTTCGGGAATTAGATATTATTAGCGACAGTCAGATGATGTTAGGGGAACGGCTATTTCGTTTGTTAGTTGAGAATAATGATCGTTCTTGTCAAAGTGGGTTTTCTTGACTTGTATTATTGTAGATATGAAAATGGTGTACTTACTTCTTTTGCTAGCTAAGGATAGTTCTTGTATGTTAACTGAGAGTGTAATCATTAGGCCGAGTATCTCGAAAGAGATTCACAATCTCCCCAGATCTTTATCTAGATGATGAATCAACTTGGTTTAGTCGAAGGTCGATTGCCTGTGCAAAAGTTGTCGAAACGACAATGAATGATCAATTGAATACAGAAAAGATGGATTTTATGATTATTCCATCTTCCTGCCCATCCTTATGTATCACTGAGAAGAATCCTTTTTCTTGCGTTCCTGCGAAGAAGAGTTACCTGCCAAGTCTTCCACCGAACATTTCAAAATATCGGTGTTTGTTTTGAGAACATTGTTTCGTTATCAGTTTTTTCTGCTTCACGGTTCATCCGACTAGGAGATGCTTAGAAGGGGAATCTCATTTTTGATACCTTCAGAAGACTCTGATTCTGTTTCTCAGGTTCTCTATAACTCAGATGATCAAGATAACCTATCTGTAAACTGTATGTTGTAATGATGTCAGAATTGTGTTTTGTGTGTATGGCTGAGACTAACGAAGTGTAGCGAGTCTTTTTATGAATGATACCTTCGAGGAGGAGAGAAAGGTGTGGGAAGAAGTAAAGGAGAGTATGTCGAAGCGCATTATGGATTTGAGTGAAAAGGTGAGTAATCAAGCAGTACAAATTCAGAACTATATTAAAGATACAATGGCAGCGAATGCTAATTATGAATTGCTTCAAAACCGACTGAAGGAACTTCAATCATCTTTGGAAGCGGAGAAACGGACCAATGAAGGGCAGATTGCTCAAATTCTCCGCTTAAATGAGGAGGTTATTCTATCTGTTGATGAGAAGACCAAATTACAGGAACAAATTAGTGAACTGGAACAGGAAATTCATCGTTTGGAGGATGGAATGAAAGATCCAAAGAACTACTATCGAGAGGAAATGCAAAAAGTGACAGATCCGAGCCCTTCTAAGTCCTAGGTAATTGAAGATAAGGTGTCTCTAGAAGAAATGCATAGATTGAAGTGTGAAGAACTGACGGGGTTGAAGCAAGTTCTCAGTGAGAAACTACAAGGTAGAATTGAGTAGTATTCATAATTTAGTGATTTCTTCTCTTCAGGAGCAGTTGAAGCAGTTGACTGATCAACTTGAAAGAGCGCATTCGGATTTGGCTGATAAGGCGATGTTGTTATCAGCACAGGAGGAGCAGTTGGCTTCGGTTGGTTCTCAAATGAATGAGAAGGATCTCTTCCTCCAGCAACAAATACAAATCATGACACAACAACAAGAAGAGGCAGAACATAAGATGGAGAGGATGGAGAAGGAGTTGGAAACTGTAAGGAGAGAGAAAGAGGAAATACGACAATCATTAGAGTCTGAAAAGGAATCAAATTTAACTCTGACAAATGAATTGGAGCGTTTGAAAGAAGAGAAAGAACAGGAGTTAATGAATGTGAAGAGGGAGAGTATTGATCTTGAGAGTCAGATAAACACATTGAAAGAAGAGAATGAGGAGACATTAAAGGCCTTACAAAATGAATTGAATAGTGTTAAGAAGGTGAAAGATTGTATGGAAACTCAGTTAAGTGAGATGGAAAGTGATATGAGAAAGAGTGTTGAGGAGAAGGAGGCTATTACAAAGGAACTGGAACTTGTGAAGAAGGAGAAAGAGGCTATGGAGAGTGAGTTATCAAAACAGGAAGAAGAGAAGGAGAGAATGAGGAAAGAACTGGAAAGTGCCAATAGTTCATATGAATCTTCGGAGAAAGAGAGGAATAGGATGAGAGAGGAAAAGTGCCAAATGGAGAGTGAATTGAGTCAGGTGAAAGAAGAGAAGGAGCGAATTGATGGTGAACTGAAGAGAATGAAAGAAGAAAAGGAGCGAGTTGACAGTGAACTGAAGATTGTGAAGGAAGAAATAACTAGGATACAAAATGAATTAGAGAATGAGAAGAAATTGAATGCAACCATGGAAAGTCAACAGAAGAATGAATTTGATAACCAGATTCTCTCTTCAGAACAACGAGTCACATCTCTGAAGGAGGAATTAGCAAATCTGCAAAGAGAATACAGTGCCTTTAAGGAAGAACATTCAAAAGTACTGGAAGTAAGTAGTGGAGAAGAGAAACGAATGAAAGAAGAATTGAGACAACAGGAGGAACAATTGAAGTCACTTCAATTATTGTTAGCAGATAAGGAAAATTTATGGAATTCTGAACGGGATACACTGTTGAAACAAATGAAAGAAATCAGGGAGAATGAAGAGAATGATCAATTGGATATTTTGAAGCGGATATATGAAGAGAAGGAGAAGGAATGGGATCAACAGAAACAGGAATGGGAATCAAAGTATTCTTCGCTGGAGTTACAAAGTCAAGAAAGTGAAAAGAAGCTGAATGAAGAGAAGAACAATTTGGAGAATGATCTAATGGATCTACGAAGAGATAATGAGTTACTGAAGATGTCTGCTGTTGTAGCTGAAGAGAAGGAACACACTGTTGAGCAGATGGAAAAGGAGTTGGAACAATTGAAAACTGCACTAAAGGAGAAGGAGACTGAACAAGTGAAGATAAGTACGTCTGTTGAACAAGCTCTCACAGCGATGAAGAGAGATCTGGATGCTTCTGAAAGTACTTGTTCGCAGTTGAAAGAAGAGAAAGAATCCTTAGTTCTTTCGGTTGATAAGTATTCACGAGTGATTACAGCGCAACAAGAGAATGCAGAAAGCCTACGACAAGTAATTCAAGACACAGAAGAACAGTTGAAAACAGCAAATAAAGAGATTACTTCACTTCGATCCCAGCTACGAGAAGCCCTTGACAAACAAGGAGAATCCGAAACTGTATTCAAACAGCGAATCTCTGAATTGGAAGCAAGAGCGAATGAAATGATTTCATTAAGTGATACACTGAAACAGGAGAAACAGGATGCTAATGAGAGGATCTCAGAACTGAAGAGTCAGTGCGAACAATTTGAGGCTGCTCTATTGACACAAGACATGAAATTGAGTGAAGATGAGGAAGAGATTGAAGTTCCTCCTATTGACAGTGTGTTGGGTCTGACTACAATGCTGGAGGAGAAGGAAACCCTGGTACAACAATTGACTGGTCAGCTGGAAGAGAACCGAAAGCTATTGGAAACAACACAACAGAGTACAGAGTCTTCATTAAAGGAATTGATGGCTGTGAAGGAAGAACTTCAGAGTACAACAGATTCATTGAAGGAGGAACTGCAGACAGAAATGGAAGCAAACAAACGACTCCAACACGAGAAGGAATTGGTAGAAGCTGAGTTGATTGCGACAAAGGAGAAACTGGACCAAACATACCAGGAAACAGAAAAACAAAGTCAGGAATGGGAAGAGCACATACGACAGTTGGAACAAGTAGTTCAGGAGTGGCAGGATCGCTATGAGGAGGCAAATAAACAGGTTGAATCCTTGAAGAAGGAGATTACAACACTGAATGAATTATTGGAGACTCAGGAAGGACAATTACAACAGGTTTGTGAAGCATTGAAGTCATTGAGTGTTGCTCATGATGCTCTGCTGAAGGATCAGGAAGCAGCAGCCAAGGCAGAAGCAACAATGAATGGAATGAGACAACAACTGGAGGCATTGGACAAGGAGAAAAAGGAATTGGAGCAGGCTAATCAAACACTTAAGGAGACTGTTTCTACAGCTGAAGAATCCCATCATACACTTGTGGAAGAATTAAAGGCTTGTCAGCAAGCTAAGAAGGAGGTTGAAGTGGATCTGTCGAAATCACAAGCGGAATTGAAAACGGAGCAAATCACAAGTCATACTCTACAAATCCAAAATCAAGAATGGATTGAACGAGTGACTGCTATGGAGAAGGAGATCCAGGAGAAAGAAGAAGAATGTGAACAATTGAAGAAGGAAGCGGAGATGATGAAGGAACAGGTGAGTGAAGTGGATTCATTGAAAGATCAAGTGAAAGAAATGGAGTTATTGAAGCAGCAGGTGAAGGAAACAGAAGTATTGAGGGAACAGTTAACAGATATGGAATCGATGAGAGACCAGTTCGAGACTATGAAACAGGAATTAGTATCTACTCAAGAACAAGTCACAGAACTTCAAACTGTGAAGAAGGAACTTGCTGACACACAAGAACAGTTGGTATCTGTTACTCTTGACCTTCAAAATACTCAGAAACAACTTCAAGACCGAAATTCCCTGATAACGGACCTTGTTGGAACTCAGAAGCAACTCAACGAAACTCCCACAAATGAACACTCCGAACTTCTGTCTTGCTATCTCCCGGAAGAGTCATCGATTCTCTATCAACCAGATCTGTCCATATTGTCTCTCCATCTCTCAGATCTCATTCCTTCGACGATTCAACGACCTCGTTTGTCTTCGGAATCAGCACCATCTCAACTACAGCGTCTCTCCATCGATTCTCTCTCTGTATCCAGTGCAACTACTACACTGTTAACTCAAGAGCAATTGTTGAAAGCAAGGGAAGAAGCTGAAGTTAATGCCCAACAAGCAGTAGCTCGTGCAGTGGCTGCACAGAATCAACTGATTGAACTACAGGCTGATTATGCTACACTTTTAGAGGCGTTAGAGACGAAACAAAAGACGATTCGTCAACTGACGGAGGTGTTCCAGAGCCAGGAAGCAAGTATCTCCGAACTACGACAATCGATTGCTGAGAAAGATGGAGGACTGGTCGAGAAGGAGAAGGTGGTTGCAGAGAAGAAGAAACAGCTTGCACAGAAGGAACAAGAAGTCGCTGACTTGGTTAGTCAGAGGGATTCTCTTCAAGAGCAGGTGAATCGTCTTACCAACATTCTCAATACAGAACGGACAGAATTGGGCCAAGCTCCACGCGAACTGGATACAATTGAGTTGACACAGGATTCGCTTGTGTCAATCTATCCTTCAGAATACTGTGAAATGAGTATTGTGGTCCACGAAGGAATGTATTCTATCTCCTTGTGGTGTGATAGAGAACGATCAATGCATGGAATTCGAGAACTCCAGCGGATTGTGAATGAATATGAGAGTGAAGTCAATACTTACCAAAAGAATGCTGAATGCTTAGAACAAGAGATTGACTCGCTTTCCAAAGAGGAAAATATTATGAAGAAACGGATTCGGAAGATGGAAACATTGTGCAAGGAATTCAACGTATGTCTGAATGAAAAGGAGCGGGAATTAGGAGCGTGTTATCGGAATCTTCAACATGCTTCAAATTTGCTACGGAATCGTGTGTAATTTGTGTGCTTTCGATTTGTTTGGTTTTCACATAGGAAAGGATACTGCGGTTTTTGGGCCACAATCATTAAGGTGTCGTAATTCATTATACTTGAGTATTATACTACGAGGTCTGAGTTGATGGTTTGTCCGATACATGCTTTATTTCGATGTTCTCGACTATCTGGCTATCTGACTCTTCTTCTATGCCTTCTATCGCTTTGTTTTGGGTGTAGTGCAAGTGAAATTGAAATAACTGTAACTAGAAAAACATCAGAAGCAAGCGGCCACGAAATGTGGTATTTGTATTCTCCTGGTACAAGCGAAGTACTTTATATTTCATGGACAATTCCGAGCAATAGTATTGAAACTAGATCCATTTGCATTCCTCGTACACATAATCTTCAATACGACTTGCGATTGACGAATGATGATGATACTTGGAATATTGAGAGCTATCTAGAGCTTGTAAACGTTTATGGGAATCGTGTATTCAAAACTCCTTCATCAGTCGGTCCTTATCGCCTATCGTTGTTGTATGCTATTGAAAAAGGCGCTCCATGGGTATGGAGAAATGATTTTGTCAAAGATTGGACTCTCGCTGAAGAAGGCTGGAGTCGTCCCTCAACCTTTCCTTCCTCTCCTGTGCATTATATTCGTCAAACATTCGAGGGAATTAACAATATGGCTTCTTATGAAGTAAAGTTCTTGTATCAGTATGGAATTGTTGCTTATCTCAATGGAATTGAGATCTATCGTGACAATATGCCGAATGGTCCAATTCTTCGAACAACGTCGTCTATTTCAAGTAGTTCTTCATATGATTACCGAGGAACGATTCGTAATGGGTTTGAATGCTCCTCTGAAGAGTCTATTTTGGCTGTCGAGATCCATCTTCCATCATCTGCTACATTTATGTATGATGCATGGTTAGCAATCTATGGATCCTCCTTAGGAGTTGAGAATTCTAACATATGCTATTCAATTCCTTTAGGTGACATTCATGATGAAAGAGGAAGGAACATGAGTATGGTTGCCGAATATGATGTATCAAAGTATGCATTATACACTTCTCTGAATCCAGATTCAACATATCTGGAATTTTCAATCCCAACAGCTCAAGTGATGGGTTTTACACAATATACACACTCTATGCAAGGATTTTTCACACAATTTCGTGTTTCAATTAATAATAGAATTACAAATGAATTTGATTATAACAATGTCACCAATCTGATGGAAGATTGGTCTACTTCCTTATATTTCATTTATTTCATGTCTTCCAATATCCCTAATACTAATACTGTTCGATTGTATCCATATCGATACAAAATGCTTCCTGCATGGATTAATCAATTGCGTTTATATTCGTGTTATTGGTCATATAGTCTACAAAAGGCTGTTTTGAGGTTTAGTGATCATTATTCCTTGTATGTCAATGAGATTGTGACTATTAAACCCTCGAATGCAGGGGCCTTTTCTTGTGATATATTGGATCCACTTCCGGAAGGACTAACTTTGAATGGATGTTCGATTGAAGGGACTCCTATCATATTGCAATCATCAACAGAATATGATATATATGTGAATGATTACATGGGAACACGAATCCAAACCATTCAACTTGCTGTGGTTATGCGTGGAAATCAACAGAATACGAATTCCTTTCCTACAGCAGTTGTTGTTATCGTAGTTCTGGTTGTGGCAATTGTGATTGTGCTTTTATTCACGAAACGGTGTAGATCGATAGCAAAGCCAGGACCGGCAGTGAATATGGAGCTACCAGTTATATCTTCTAGTAATTGGGTTGATGGATCTCACAATACTGTACGGGAGATCGAAAGGCTGTCTCCTGTTCAACCATCATCAGGTGAAGGATATACTACTCCTGCTCAGCCATCAGATGAGATACATCTCACTCCTGTTACTCGGCCAACAGGTGAAGCATATCTTACTCCTAATGCTCAACTACCGGGTGAGGCATACAAGCAACCTATGCAGTCATCGAGCGAAGCATTCAAACAACCTTCTCAGCCATCAGGTGAAGCATATCTTACTCCTATTCAACCATCGAGTGGGGCATACAAACAACCTACTCCTATTCAACCATCAGGTGAGGCATTCAAACAACCTATTCAACCATCATCGGATGAGGCATTCAAACAACCTATTCAACCATCAGGTGAAGCATTCAAACAACCTACGCAGTCATCGAGCGAGGCATTCAAACAACCTTCTCGGCCATCAGGTGAAGCATACAAACAACCTACACAGCCATCATCGGGTGAGGCATACAAACAACCTATTCCAAGTGGTCCTGTCATTTCGAAGGAAGGATACAAAACAGTGATAAATCGTGAGCATAGATAAGGTGATAAATCAGCAGATAGGGTTCGTTTGTTTGTTAATGATACGAATATGAATGAGGAAAATCGGCCCGATTTTTGTCAGTATGTGTATGAATCAGTTAACTCATTTCCCACTTTTGAATATGTTACTCTTCTTTGCACCACTTTTCATGTCATTTAGTGGAAGTGCTTTGGATTCTTTATAAGTAGTGTTTTGGATTGTGAAAAGTGCTTGTCCGAATGGAACGATTCTTTTTAGTTTCACTAAAAAGAATGGTGTGAATGCTTCAACTGAGCTTTGGACAATTCATGCCCCTGATTCTCATGAAGTGCTGTATTCTTCATGGATACCTGCTGATAACCAAACAGAAACACGTGTCGAATGTATTACCAAAACGAGCAATCTTCAATATGAACTGGTTATGACAGGAATGTGGAAGATACCAAACTATCTGGAAATTCAGGGTCTGTATGGTAATCGGGTGTTCAAAGGAACATATTCAGCAAGTTATATGGTCTCCATGTTGACACTCGTTGATTCCGATACTGAGTGGCATGCTTCTCAATCCTATGTCGACGACTGGAGTCGAACCATTCCTAGTGACTGGAGTGAGTATAGTCCTCCCTCGCCATTACAGCGGTCTGTTTACTATTTTTGTAGTCGATTCACTGGTATGAGTGGAATGACAGCATATGAAGTGCAATTCCTATATCGGAGTGGGATTGTAGCCTATATCAATGGAATTGAAGTGTATCGAGATAACTTGCCATTGGGAATGATTCTTCCACAGACAGAAGCTACAAGCGGATATGCTTCTGCAGAGTTCCGAGGCACAATTCGGAATGCATTCGAAATAACATGTTCAGACTGTGTCTTAGCTGTGGAAATTCATCCTTTAGAAGAGGAAACGGTTGTATTTGATGCTTGGTTAGCTGTTTATAGTAGTTCGCTTCCAGAAGAACAGGGATATCCTGTTCCCTATGTACAAGTCGGAATCAACTCATATTACTACGAGTCTTATAGATCGATAGCTGATTATGACATAAGGACAGGACTGGAGTTTCCTTATCATGATGCTGATTATTACTATGTTGAGTTTTCAGGTACTACTGCTCAAGTGAATATGTGGCTCATATCAACATATGATCCTTATTTTGGATTAAGCCGGTTTAAGTTTAGTGCAAAGAACTTGTTTACTGAAGAGTGGAGTCCTTTGGAATTATCACGTACTCTCAATTCTCAGGGATCTATTACTGAAGCAGTTCAAATTGGAGGTTATTCTACCTATAATTCCGGATTGTATCGGTTCTACATATCTGAATACCTCTCATATTCGTTTATAGCAACAGAAATACGACCATATATCACATATCATGAATGTGACCTGAAGTATATTCTACCAGAATTTGAGCAATCCTATAAGGTTGTTAATGGTACTGAAACTTCGATTACTCCTTTGTATTGGGATCAGGTAACTTGTTTATCTATTCCTTCCCTTCCCACTGGATTGAAGTTTGACAAGTGTTCAATCGTTGGTACTCCAACAATTCCTCAAGCTGCTAAGACGTATAGTGTATATGTTTATGATGAGTTTGGTACAAAATGCAAGACATTCAGTTTGGAAATAGTACGGAAATCCAATGTTCCTGTGGGAATCATTGTGGGTATAGTTATTTCTTTTTGTATAATATGTATTCTTGTTATTGTGATCATTCTGATGTTATGCCCATCCCACAGGACTAAAGTACTTCCTATTATGCCTACAGTAAATCAGTCTCCAGCGCCTAGTGAATTGGCTGAATCTGTACCGCAACGTTATCAAAACATACGTCTAAATGAATCTTCTCTCGCTCTTAAGCATTCTGATATAATTCTACAAAATCATCATCCCGATGATTCTCAGCATCATTCTACTCATACAAGACGATCCAATACTACTTTGGCAGCTCCACGCCCACCTCGAAGTGCTACTGCTCCTCCGCTAACGATCAATTATATAGGAGAATCATCATCGCAATCTACTGTGGTCTATGTAGCGGAGGGAACTGAAGATACTCATATGGTAGAACCAACTCCTTCTCAGTCTTGTATTGTAACACTTCCTACAGGAGATGTTGTAGATGTTCAGACTATGGACCGTGACAAGCGGGATGAAGTCCTTAAAAACCTACATATTATTTAGTGTATTCTAGTTGTTGTTTGTGGTTACGAAGTATTCTCACTTGCTTTCTATCAGATTCTTTTGTTATAGCAGAGAAAGAGAGAACTAAATTCCTAAAAATAGATTATAGAATTCATAAGGCAATAAACACACCAGTCGTTACTCAGTTAAAACGCTCTATCTTAAAAAATGAATATGAGAGCCACTGCAGTCATAGTTGTTGTGCTGTCGTGTAGGAAACTTGATTACGGGCATTAGTACTAGTGTTTTTTGTGTGTCAAGGTGCATGTCCGTCTAGCCAAATAGAAATTACCATAATTCGAGATACTCTTGATTATGCGTCGAATGAGATATTTGGTCTCTTTGATTATGAGACAGACGAGAATGCTTATCTATCCTGGTATCCTACCGATAATTCAGTTGAGACAAGAACTGTATGTATTCCTAGAGTGAATTCTATGCTATATTCGCTCATGATAGCTAACGAAACGGATAGTTGGAATCCTTGTAGTGGATTAGAGATTCTTGGCCCCTATGGAAACCGTCTGTTCAAAAGAACTTCCGTTGGTAGCGTTTTCTTATTGTCACTGGTTATGCCGATTGATAAGAATGCTGAATGGGAATGGACGACAAACTATAATTCTGATTGGCTTTCGAGTAACGTTAGTGGATGGGATAGTGGTATTCCCAGCTCATTACCGGAATCAGATAACACCTATTACTTTAGAAAGTCGATTCAAGGGATGGGATTTGTGTCTGCTTATGAATTCCGTATTCTTTATCGCTATGGTATTGTTGCCTATATTAATGGAGTTGAAGTCTATCGTGATAATATGCCTGATGGAGCAATTACTCCAGAAACACGTTGTAGTAAGACATATGGAACATATGATTATCGGGGCACTATTCGTAATGGATTTGAGGTTGCAGCAAATTCAGTGTTTTCAGTTGAAGTTCATGTGACAGGTTCCACATCACTTCAATTTGATGCTTGGATGGCATATTATGCCGACACCTATTCATCAGCTTGGCCTACATATTGTTACTTTGTCCCTGTTTCTCAGGCAGTGACAAGTGCTTCTGAGAATGCGGCAATTTACGTTGATGGATCGCTTTGTACTGGATCGTATCATACCATTTCCATTGATGTCACATATGTGGAATATACAACTCAAACAGCTCAAGTGAATAGTTGGAATATCAATGGAGACCAAAATGAGGCAATGAGTCAATTTAAGGTGGTGAATCAGCCTCTTTCTAATACTACTTGGAGTACAACGACATACTCTGATGAGTTTGCCATGACTTATGGTATCTTAGAACAGATACCTATAGGAAACTATTACTCAGACAATGCTAACAAGTATCGATTCTATCCTACGAAACTATTAACGAATCCAATTATTATCGCGGATCTAATGCCAAGTGTATGCTATCAGGAGTATACGCTTTCTCGTCCTAACCCTCCTACATATGAAACCTCTTATCTTGGTAAAGTGGGAGACTCTATTGAATTAGTTCCTGAGTCTTCGGACTCTCTTCAATGTGGAGTTAGTCCTGCCTTGCCATCAGGCTTAGCTTTAACTGGGTGTACGATCCGTGGTACTCCACTAGAGTCTATCAGCACAACTGTCTTTACAGTCTTCTATTATGATCGTGCTGGTACTCGAAGTGTTGAGTTGTCTCTCACGATTGATCCTCTTCCAGAGAAAAAGAACATGACATGGCTTATTATTTTGATCGTAGTGGTGGTTATCGTCATTGTGGCTGTCATAATTGTACTGTTAAAGAAGAACAACTCAAAGAAGCCTAAGATTCCTCGGTCTCCTACGCCTAAAATTGTCAAACCCATTCCTGTGGACGCTGGGGGTGTTGAGATGCCTATGAAAACTTCAGATATAATTCTATCGCCACCTTTAGTTACTACTGCTGCTGCTCCTGCTCCACAACCTGCTGTAGTTCCTGTTAGTCCTGCTGCTCCAGCTCCACAACCTGCCATAGTTCCTATTACTGCTGCTGCTCCACAACCTGCCGTAGTTCCTATTACTGCTCCACAACCTGCCGTAGTTCCTATTACTGCTGCTGCTCCACAACCTGCTGTAGTTCCTGCTACTGAGTCCACAATCAGCAGCTCATCATCGTTGATTGTGGCTCTTCCATCGGGTGATATTGTTGACTTGTATACACTTCCAGAGGATCAGCGAAAGCAGATCATGAGTGAGATGGGCATTGTTTAACCTTTTGTTTGTTATAGTTAATGAATTCTAAACAAAACCTAATATTTGGGATCCCAGACGTCGGGTTATTATCTTTGTGGCATCTCTATAATTTGTATAGCATCTAGAAAAGAATGGCCTCCAATAGTTTAGCCCTTCTACTTCTTTTTTGTATTAGTAATCGTCGAGGGTATAGCTAAGGTGTAGTTGTTCCGGTATCAGTAGCAGATTGTTCAGCTGACAAAATTCGCGTTTCGTTTATCAAGCGTTCGTGTGACTATGCCAGTACTGAGCTGTTCGGCTTATTCTCACTAAATAATGAACCTATCTTCACTTCTCCTCCTCCTCAAGATAATACCATTGGGAATCTAACGACCTGTATTCTAAGAACGGATAATTTGCAATACTCGCTGATCATGACTAATGAGACAGAAGAGTGGGACTGGGATAGTTGGCTTGAGATTCGTGGTCCTTACGACAATGTTGTATTCAAGTCGGTATTCTGGGGAGGTGTTTTCCGGGTGTCTCTGGCAATGCCTATAGAGAAAGGGGAAGAATGGCGCTGGTCAACAACTTTTGTTCCTAATTGGTATATGAATATGGATGAAACTTGGGATACTTCACTTTCTGGCCCGTATCCCAGTACTAACGCTCCTCACTATTTCTATCATATTTTCAGTGGATCTAGTTTTATGGCAGCATATGAATTACGTATCTTATATCGATATGGTGTTGTAGCATATATTAATGGTATTGAAGTGTATCGTGATAACCTTCCTGTTGGCCCTATTCTCCCAACAACAAAAAGTGCCACTTCGTATGTATATTATCAGTATCGAGGTACTATTCGTAATGGATATGAAGTTAGTTCTGTCAATAATGTTCTTGCCATAGAAGTTCATACTAGTAGCAGTTCTTCAATTGAGTTTGATGCATGGTTAGCTGTGTATGCAAGTTCAGATACCTTTAATGGTAATCAGGCCTGTTATCCAGTGGTTCCAACTTCTGCTATCTGGAGCGATGGATTTAACATGGGCAGTATTTGTGATTTTGATACATCGAGTGGTGTTACAGTCAGTGCATTCAGTCCAGGTCTTAATTATGTTGAATTTAGTATTCCTACTGCCCAAATCACTTCATTCTCGATACTAATCTATCAGAATATGCCATATTACACGAATATGCAATGGCAGGCCTATGATATTGGCTCAGGGAAATGGAGCGATTATTACGTGTCATCTCCTGTAACAGTAGCCAGTCAACTGTATGTTGATGTGACAATGGGTGATTCAACCTCTCCGAATTCTAACAAGATTCGATTCTATCCATTGAAAGCTAATAGAGTTCCTACAGAAATGATTGAATATATCCCTCGTGTTTGCCATCTGGCATATTCAACAGAACAGAAAATCCCTCAATTCAAAGAGCAATATGAATTGAAGAAGGATGAATTCGTTTCTATTCAGCCTACTAACTGGAATAATACTTCGACTTGCACTTCAACCCCTGCTCTTCCTGATGGTTTATCATTTAGTGCTTGTGCTATTCAAGGAACACCTACTGCTCTTCAAGAAGAGACTACATTTACGGTTTTTATCTATGATGTGATGGGAACCAAGTATCGAATAGTTAAATTAGCAATTATTGAACCAACACCAACTGATGGGGATAAAGGTCCTGGAATCATGATTATTATTCTTATTGTCGTAGTTGTGGTGATTGTGGTGATAGTACTTGCATTGATTGTGAGACGCATCACAAAGAAGCCACAGAAAGAGTTACGAGTACAACAATCTATAGAGACACCAAAGCCTAGCCCTGTAGTTGTGGATCCTAGTGTTCATGTTCTAAACCAAGAGATGGACATTCAATCTCAGAAGGATCCAGTACAGTATGGTGATCCAACCACTGGTTTTGATCAGTCAACACAGTATGGTGATCCAACCACTGCTCCTTATGCTCAATCAACACTGTATGGTAATCGAAGCTCTGCTTCTTATTCCCAAACAACACCGTTAATTAACGCAAGCACTGGCTATGATCAATCAGTACAATATAATGAGCAGATACAGAACTCTCTTCTAAGTAATCCGGCTTATGTTATGCCTCCAGCTACACCAGGCTATTCTGTTGTTTTCGATCCTAGAAGTACTCCGAATAACAATGTTATTGGTACACCTGCTACTCTTCTTAGGACTCCGTCCAATCCAACAGACGGAATGTCAACATCGTCGCATCCTGCTAAGGTGAGTGTGTTGGTTCGTCATTCTCCCACACAACCGTCAACTTCTCCACAGGATTTGGGTCGTTCTATGTTTTACTCAAATCCAGATACTGAGTACAGAGTTGATATGAATTCGGAAGTCAACTCACAGCATGTCCAAAATCCTGTAGTCAGTAATGGTCGAGCTCCAGCTCCTCAGTATATGAATTGGGAATCTATGACAGAAGAACAGAGAGCGAATGTGAAGTAAGTAGTAGTTATGGATCTATTTCTGTTGTTATTGTTTGTTTGAACTTCAGTGATCTTTTCACTCTCAAAATGCTTCTTTCCAGATTCTTTGTTTTAGAAGTATTGCTCCGTCGTTGTTGATGTATGTTCTCATATTTAGTACTTCAATTAGGAAGGTCAGTTTGTCAAGATGGTTACATCAATGTCACATTTATCCGGCATACGATGGAATATAGTGGTGATGAGGAGTTTACATTGCTATTTCCTGGAACAAGGACAGTTGTCTACAATTCAGGGATTCCAAGACCAAACGTGACGGAAACAAAGTATGTTTGCATTTCAAGATCACCCAATTAACAAATATTGAAATAGTACCAAGTACAATAAGTGCAACTA
>JABLTK010070891.1_pt1 | contig 19610 bp, 23 predicted proteins | sample 7160131 | NCBI WGS metagenome assembly JABLTK01 (sample SAMN14651221, study PRJNA627086) | human gut metagenome | isolation source: feces | host: Homo sapiens
ATAGGAGTTATATATTCTCATGATAAAGAATGTTTTTTTTTTATTTTTATATAAAAAACATTCTTTATCATGAGAATATATAACTCCTATTGCTTGGAGATATGAATATATAATGGTAGAGCCAACAAATTTCATGCCTCTTTTAACTAGATCTTTTGATATAGTATCTGACAGTTTTGATTTTGTAAGATTGGTTTCATATAGTATTTTCCCTTTTGTAAATTGTTCTAAATAATTATAAAATGAACCATATTCTTTTTTTATATCCCTAAAAATTCTTGCGTTATTTATACTTGCTTTTATTTTCAATCTATTTCTTATAATGCCTTTATTTTCTAATAGTTCTTTATATTTTTCATCACCATACGAGCAAATTTTATCTAAATCATACTCATCATAAGCATTGTAAAAGTTCTCTCTTTTATTTAAAATGCATTCAAAAGATAGGCCAGCTTGAAACATTTCTAATATAAGCATTTCAAGTAAATATTTATCTAAAAAGTTAGGTACTCCCCATTCTTTATCATGGTATTCTATATATCTTGAATTTTTTAAATTACACCAGCTGCATCTATTCATATTAAATCTCCCTTATTTTTTAGGAATAGTAAATTTACTAATATCATTTCCTTCAACCTCTAATAATTTTATTTTATTATCTATTCCACCAACATAGTCTGTTAGATTCCCATTTGAACCTATAACTCTATGACACGGTATAATAATACAGATAGGATTCCAACCTACAGCACCACCTACTGCCTGAGATGACATTTTCTCTATTCCCATATCATTAGCAATTTTTTTAGCTATATCATTATAGGTAATAGTCTTGCCAAACGGAATTTTATTCATAATATCTATTACTCTTTTTCTAAATGGCGTTAGATTAGCTATTTTATATTTTGGTATAAAATCAGGTTCTCTTTCACTAAAATATGTATCTAACTACTCCTCTTTTTTTAAATATAGGTAAATCTTTATATTCAGCTTTACCACGATGTTTTTGTTCATCATTTGAGTCTTTAAAGTACAAACCTGTTAAATAATAGCCATCACTTTTCATATAAATTATCCCTATTTTCGGATCATATTTATATATATATTCCATAAATACCTCACTATTATTTAAGTTCAAAATTTAGTGAAACATAATTATTCATATCATATGACAAATTTTCTTTAATCATTTTATCTGCTTTAGAACTAGCTTTTGATATCCTTTTTCCATTTATTAATGGATCTATATATCTTATTTTAGCTCCATGATACACGTAATAAACATTTTCTGGTCTATCTTTTGAAGAATTAACTTTTGTAGCTTTCCTCCATTTATTGAAAATATCTTTGTATTTAGATTCAGATATGATATTTATTATCTCACTTTCCTTTATGGTATATAAATCCTTCTTAGTAACTTTTTTTTCTATACTTAACTTTTTTAAAATATCTGCAATTAACTGCATAGAATACCTAGTTCTGTCCTCCCTATATATTATTGATAATTTACTAGTTATTTTCACAAAATCTAAAGCAATTTGTTCTGTTTTAAAACCTAATTCATCTATACCATCTTCATCTTTTTGAATTGTAATATCATTATACATTTTTCTTATTTGATTAATATCACATAATTCATATGTAAATAAAGCATTTGACAAAGAATATTCTAATCTATCTGAGGATAATTTTGGTGTGTCATTATCTGCAATAGGATATATATGATAATCGCATACATCTTTTATTTCTATATTATCTCTTTTTAATAATTCTGTTATTTCTTTTGAATTTTTTAGAATTTCTGTTGTTAAACCCTCAGTTGATTCCTGTGTCATATAATCTCCATTCAAAAAATCAACACAATGTTTAAATACTGGTGTTGCTATATCATGAAATAGGCCTGACAAGGTTTGCTTTTTATTTTTTGTAAAATGCCAAATAATAAGGGCAACAGCTACGGCGTGATCTAAGCTTGAAAAAAAGAAATTACTTTCAAATAAATCAGAATAAATTGTTCCACAGGTTACACTTATATATTGTTGATGCAATAATTCTTTAGTATTTATATATTCATTTAACCATTCAGGAAAATTTGGTTCTAAAATATTAAAATATTCTCTTATTTCTTTATTAACACTATCCATATAATTCATAATATCTACCTCACTTTAATTTATATTATATCATTTTTTAAAACACTATTTTAATTTTATCATTTGATAGTAAAGTTCATTTTCTTCAAAAACAGCAAAATTAAATCTTTTATATAAATTCACAACTACATTTTGCTTTAAAACTCTAACTAATATATCCTCATTTTTATGCAATTCAATTATATCATTTAACACTTCTGTTCCTATACCTTTTCTTTGATATTTAGAATCTAAGCAAATATTTTCTATTTCATATTTCATGCCATCTAATTGCACACCATTATAGAAACCAATGTCTTTCCCATTTAATTGTATTATCCATAAATCATTATTCACTCTATTTATATAATCTTCAAATTTATTTCTTAGTTTCTCCTCATCCCAACAATCAATATACTTTTTATATAAAACCTTAATTAGTTGATAAATAAATTCTTTATAATTATGATATTTATTATCAATATATGGTCTCATATTGTATTTAGTAGCATTGGTATTATCATTACTTTTTTTAGGATACTTTTCCATTCTATACATACCCTCTTTATCGACTATGTTGCCAAGTTTTTTGAAGCCATACCCAAAATGTTTATAAAATTCAACTGCTGTTATACTAGCTGGTATTTCTACTCTGTTAGCTTTTTTGTAGTACTCATCTTTTTCTAACGTTTCAATTATTTTTCTTCCTAGACCATATCCTTTATATTCTGGATCAATAAATATTGTAAAAAAGGAGCTTTCTGTCAAACTTCCCCAATATGGCCCAATCATTCCAACACCAACTATTTTCTTATTATCAATTAAAACATATACATGAAATTGCTTTGCTCTTTTTATTATTAAATCTTTATTATTGCTTTTTATTAAATTATTAATATATTCTTTAGAATAATCTTTTATATTTTCTGTAAGTAAATCTTTTTTAATCAGATTACATATTTCTGACTCATCACCAACAATATATCTACGAACCTTAATATTATTCATATTATCACGCTCCAAAATTTATTTTTAGTATATCATTTATAGTATTTTTTAACAATTGACTTTCTATATAAAAATAAGTATTAACATATTCATGCTAACACTTATTTTTTTAAATTTTGATTCCTACTTTTTCTTTTACTTCATCAAGTTTTTTGGAAGCATAATTTCTTGCCTTAGAAGCACCATTTTTTAATATTTTTTTATTAGTATTCCTTTCTATTATATTGAGAGTAACTCCTTACTAACTTTATTATATAACATTTATATAAAGATAGAGTATATCTATTTATAATTTTACATAATTAATTATTTTACTATCCATAAATACATTCCTGTAATTACATCTGGTTTATATTTAAAGCCTGCTTTTTGATAAAACCTTTCATTACCAGCAGTTGGAATTAATTCAATTTGCATTTTTTCGCCTTTACTCACACCATCTTCAATCATTCTTTTTAATCTATTAACAATCTTTAGACCTATTCCTTTTTTCTGATACTCTGGTTTTACACATATATCTGATAAACAACAAACTACACTGAAATCTCCAACAACCCTACCTATACCAACAACCTCATTATTTATTACTGCCTTTACCATATACATAGTATTTTTTAAAGCTCTTTCCACCTGTTCTTTGGAATATGTCTTAAATCCAACTGATTCTATAACATCTAAAAATTCTTCTACATTAATATTTTCTTTTAAAATAACTTTTTCCATAACTTAAAACTCCTTATATTATATTTTATTGCTTCACTATACATTAATAATAATTTAAGTCATTTGTTTTTTAACCTCATATATAAAATTGGATATGGGTTTCCTTGTTCATCTAGTTCTGTTTTTTGTATATTTTAAATCCCATGTGCTTAAATCTATCGCATTAGGATTTTGTTCATTAACTGTAACTTCATCAATATGATAATTTTCTATACCGTAATTTAGTAATTTTTTACCTAAACCTTTTCTTCTTTCACTATTTTTAATAAATATCATTTCAAGTTTTGTATTTTCTATTCCCATAAAAGCAATAGAAGTTTTAGTATCATTCTCTATAATTATTAAGTGTGGTACAATCTGCAATGCCTCTGGCACATACTTTTTTATATTATCTATTTCATCACTTGATAAAAATAAATGTGTTGCTCGTACTGAATCTTCCCATACTTCTAATAAACTATTTATTATATTTTTTGTTCTATTTTTAGCCTCATAAATTTTCATATGTTAACTCCCTGGATCATTCCTTATTCTTTAGTTACATAATCTATATACTATTTTCTTAACCAATCTTTAAAAACAATATTTGTATTTGCTTTACCACATTATATAATAACTTATAATAATAGTAAAACGTAGCACGTTCTTTACAATTCATTGCACTATAATTATAAAATTTCCAATGAAAAATAATTTTTTCTCTCATATTTGATTACACTTATTTATAACACCCATTATATCAAATTAAAAGAAACTTAAATTACTAAGTCTCTATAAAACGTTAATAAGTTGTTAATTTATTTTATGTCCTCCCCATTCAACAACAGTGAATCCATTTCTCATAACTTTTTCTAATTTTTGTTCACTAACATTAATCTTTTCATCAAGTGGCTTATAATCCATAATAATTCTTATTAGAGTATCAGGGTTTTCACTGAATTCTAAAGGCATATATTTATTTATTTCATCTGTATTTCTAAATTTTATATAATTATATTTATTATTTTCAAGTTTATCTATCCAATAAACAATAAATTCGTTGATTTCTCTTTCATTAAGACCAAGATATTCCAATTTTTCTTCTAAAAATCTAATTGTATCTTTACCTTCAACAACAAATCCTTCATTCATATTAATTTTTCTGTTATCGATTGCTTCCCAATACAAAGCATAATAATTTCTATTTGTTTTATAGTCATAAATGTTACCATCAGTATCTACATGAATATTCCAACTATTATTATATTTTGGATAAGTATGTGTAAGTACTTTATCGTTTGTAAATTTAATAGTTAAATCCATTTCTTTATCTGGATAAATATATATAATAGGTTTATCTACTGTATTAGAATCACATTTTTTTCTACTTACAACTCTATAATACGCTTTTATTTCATTAATATCTTCATTGCTACTAACAGGTATTTCAAATGTTTTATCTTGTGGAGCACACCCTCCACAGGAATATTTAAAGTCAAAATATATATTTAAGTTATTATTACTGTCTAGTTTCTTTTTAATATATTTTATATTTTCACTACATTCATCTACATTTGATATAGTAAATAAAATATATTTCACACCATTTTTTTTAACTTTATATTCAGCCTTATATTGAATTTTGCTTGATTCAAAAGTATTATATTTAATTTTAGAAATATTTACTTTTCTATTTTTAAACACACAATATAATAATATTGAAATAATTAGTACAAGTACAATTACCAATATAAATATTTTCTTATTTTTCATAGCTCACACCTACCTATATTAATAATAACATAAAATCATATAAATAAACAATAATTTCATCACTACCAGGTTTCTAACTGTTTCTAAAAATATTAATTCTCTTTCTTTAAGTTTATTTTGCTTTTTATTGCTGAGTTAACCTCTTAAGTTTTTTAGTATTTTTGTGAAATTCTTTAAGGATATATAAGTCTTTTTTCATTGGATAAAATCTTAAATCATTGACATTTTGCTCTTTATCTGTATCTATAAATCCTAAATGTTTATAACCTTCGTGAGCATATAGAGAAGAATTTACAGTAAAAAAATTATCGTTATTTAATGATTCTACTTTAGAATATAGTTTTTTTCTATTCCTCGTTTATGATATTTTCCATTGTTTTTGTTAACCTCATCTAAATCAATCAATGTCAATTTTTTCATGATACTCAGAATGAACTTGATTTAATTCATCTTTATCAATAGATACAATATATTCTTCAAGTTCTGTTAATAAATCTCTAACATCTTCTAGATATTTATTCTCATATTCTACTATTTGCATAAACAACCACTTCTACTTATTATTAAAAATAAATACATCTTCTATCCCATCATTTTTTATTATATAGTTACCATTTGTATATTCTGATATGATACTTTTCCAAAATGAATATGCACCAGGATTATTTTCCATTGGTTGAATTTCCCCATTGCCTTTAAATTTTTCAAATATTTTATAGGCAACATTTTTACCAATATGTTTTTTTCTAAATTTCGGAATTATTAAAAATTCAGCTATGCATTTACCGTCTTTATTAAATTTTAGATTTTCATTTACCATAACCATTCCTACATATCTATTTTCATTTTTAATAAAATATGCATTTCGGTCCTTATCAGTAAAATAATTATTAAACCATTTATACTCAAATATACAATCATCATTTATACCATTGTCAATATATTGTGAACCATCATATAATGCATATTGTAATAATTTATATAGCTTTTCTTTTTCTTCTTTTATTACATCAATTATTTCATAATCAATTTTAATCACCAATTTTCGTACATAATTATAACATACAACCTATCACATTTTATTTAAATCAATTAAAAATGTTTATCTAAGACTTATCTAAAATTTTTAGGTTGCAATTTCTTGAAATTATTGAATATTGCATAAAAAATAGCGTAAACCATTATACTACTTAGATTTACGCCGATTTTAATCATTATTTTCCACAACATTCTTTATATTTCTTACCTGATTCACATGAAAACTCTAAAGGCATATTTATAACATTATTAGTACATATAGTATTTCCTTTATTTCAAAGGGTTTAGGACATTTAGAGCTTAGTATTTATCATATTATAAGTATTCAGAAATATATATAATATTCAATTTACGTGGACAAAATGTAGACAAAAACATCTTATATTTTCACATTTTGCTTACATATTCATTATACATTTTTCTATTTATAATATCAATCCCAACCAATTTCAGATAATCAATAACATATAGCATATAAAAAATATTTTTGTAAGAATAAAGCTCAAAATACCTTTATAAAAGAAAATGAACAAATAGTCTATTTACAGGATTATATGAAAGTCACTACGAATTTACTACATTTTTGTCCCTAATTCGTAATGGATTAAATAGTATCACAACTAACTTTAATAATTTTTCGTTTGTGCTATCACTATTTTTCTTTATAATAATTGTAAAAAGAAGCAAATTTTATAATTTTTTGCTTCTTTATTAATTATCTTCAAGTATTATTTGACCATCTATAACTGGTATATTAGGGAAACTTGCATCCATTAATGTGAAATTTCTAACTGGTGCGGTTGGATTTGTTATTTGCACTGTTTCTGTTGATTCAGTCATAACAATTGATTTAACAGTATCATCAAATGTATGACCTCCATCACTTGATATTTGCTTATAATATATTGCTGTACTTCCAGATTCAGCAAAAGGAACATTATTAAATACCGCATCCCCATCTTCATTTGTTGTTATTTCATTTCCTACTATCGTTCCTGTGCTATCAGTTCTTATAAACTTAGCACCAATAATTTGTACTCCCGTATCAGGATCTCCTGTATCTGTAACATGAAGTGTTAAAGTTCCTTTTGCACTTATAGTAAAAGCATATGTAGGAGTTCCATCTATAATGGTAACACTTTTTGGTTCTAGTGTTGATGCATCATATCCACCAGCAATAGCTTGGGCGTTGTATGTACCTGTAACAAGTTCAATACTTCCTTTACCATTTGTTATTGGAATTGTATGTCTTGCCATAATATCATCTTACCTCCTTCTATTTTTATATTTGGATAATATTTATCCTTTAGTAAAACTGTAACAAGATGTTCTTTTCTTTTATTATTACTGATATTTATACAATAAATTTTATCTTTTCTTGCAATTAAAGGTATTTTTACAATCGATAAATTAGAATATATGACTAATTTATATACCTCATTGCTACATACTGGTATTTTTACTTTTCCAAAATTATCTGTTATTCCATCAAAAACAATCTCATTACATTTATCTTTTAGTTTTATTTTTAAATTACCTAGACACATACTTTCATTACTACAAAGTTTAATATAAATATAATCGTTTGTCATAATTCACCTCATTACAATATATTTTATGAACCAAACCTTCTTTTGTAAAGGCATTATGCCTCAACACTCCAAACTATTAGTGTTGAATAATCTTCATTTTCAAGCAAATCTTTACTAGGTTTTAGCAATAATCCTTTATCGACCGAAAATGTAACATTACTAACAGTTACATCTCCACCATTATCATTTGATTCATATATTAATTTTTTATTTGTTTTTAAAGAAATCTCTTCATTATTGAATTTTTTGAAAAATAGTGAATCTATTAATACTTTGCCAGTTGCTTCTATCATTGGATTTGTATAATTTAAATACAGTTTCCAGTTAGTACTATTTACCCTACTATCAACTACAGTTACCACTGTTTCATTTTTTTTAGGTAATATAATTGGATTAGTCGAAGATGGTATCACACTAAATGGAATATTTTCTGTTACTTTTAAAAGAGTTAACTCACCCATAAAAGGGGTAATTACCTTTCTTTCACTAAAGCAACTATTTAAACAAGATGTTACTTTAACTCTTATATTATCTAAAATAGCAGAATCAATACTTACTTCAAACAAACCATTTTCATCTGCAACTGTTGTTAAACTTTTATTATCATATTCTATTTTAACATTTGTATATGGTATGGTATGTCCTGAAATTTTAGCTGTAGAATTTGTAATTGGATGGACATTTATCTTAACCATTCCAATAGTTAATATTTTTTTATCTTGAAAGGAAAAACTATTTATATCTGATATTGAACTTAACTCAGTATCTGTAAAATTATGCGATGTAACTGTAGTACTATCTTTATTTAATACACCCGTTATTTTAGCTGGTGTATTTTCTTTATACCAATAAAATGCTGGTATATCATCGAGTGTGCAGGCAGAAGTATAGTCAAGTGCATATATCCACATGTTAAGTCTACTAAAGCTAAAGGAAAAATCAACAGGATTATTGGTATAGACTACATTCGCATTCTTGGTATAAATATTTACATATTTTGGATTATCTAGTATAAACTTCTGATTAGTTCCTTTAAAATAAATATTATAGTTATCTGATGGTGTTGTCATGTATGTGTTTATTACAGATATGCTTGCCCCTTCTGAAACTTTAAAATCTCCAAATACATTCCACATTGGAACTCTTTGATGACTTTTTTCACTAAATGTAAAATTAGCCATTTCTTCTATTAAAACATTTCTAGCACCATGTGTTGTTGTTATTGCAAAACCATTCCCTGTTGTTAAAAGAAATTCTGCACCATGCCCTACTATTAAATCTAACCTATTAGTTCCATTCATAAATTCTCTATTAGTCGTAATACTTACTCTACTATTTGGCATAATTTTAACTAATGATGGTATAACATCATTAAAAAAGAAAATTGTATTTGTATTTGAATCGCTCGTAATTGTTGTATTTCCATCTATTATGATTCTATTGGAATTACAGGCTCTTTGTGCAGAAACATTGTTAGTATCTTTCACATCTAAAACAGAATTTATAATTTTAGTAGTTCCATAATAATTTTGCGAAAGTTCGATTCCACTAAAATTTATATTATTATATTCTACAACCACATTGGAATAGTTTGGATGAGATGGAACATAAATAACTCCATAACCATGTGAAGATACTATATTCATATTTTTTAATGTGACTTTTTTATTTGTCGTACTTACCTTTATAACCGTTTCTTCTGAACTTAAAATATTTGTATAAGTATATTTAACATTGTTATAAGTACCATCAATTGTTACTTTAATTTTATTACTATTTATAATGAAACCACTAGTAGCAGTAATATCACTACCTAAATAAACATATTCATAATCATTATCTTCGCTCAAAACTTGTTTTAATTCATCACTAGTTGTAATAACAACTGTCCTATTATCTATTATTTGAATAATTATCACCTTCCTTTATAATAATTTATGTTAAAATAAAAAAACTAATTAATTAAAAAGAATAGAATTTTCTTAATGAATTTTAGTAAAACTTAACATTGCATTAGTACTTCCATTAAACTTCATATTAACGGCTTTAGATGGTTTAACATTTAATGTTATAAGGTCATTTTTTTGTAATGATACAATAGTTGTCCCACTTATACTATTAATCATTTGAGCACTAAATTCACTTGTTGCACTTGTAGCTGGTTGTAATATATCGTTTGCTCTAACAGACATTGTTATAGAACATTCCTCGTTTGTTGCCCCACATAGTAAATACGATATAAGATATACTCCACTTTCTTTTATTTTAATTGAATTACCATCTGGATATTCTGTTAAAAATGCTGTTCCTTTTTCAGGTAGTGGAATTATAGTATCAGTTCCTTGTGGTAAATTAAGCTGCGTATCAGTCATTGAATATCTAATTCCATAAGAGGATACAAATTCTGGTCCTGGAGGACCTGCTGGTCCTTGTGGACCTCTTTCCCCAATTTCTCCTCTATCACCTTTTGGAATTAAAAAAGCTAAATGATGGACCCAATTTTCAAAGGTATCCATCACTTGTGCTGGTTCTCCAGGTTCTAAAGTTTCAGTTTCATCTATAGCAATATGTTCTGTTCTTCCTATTTCTCCTGGTAACCCTCTTGGTCCAATATCCCCTTTTTCTCCTTTTTCTCCCTTTGGTATTTTAAAATCTAAAACTACATCCACTGGTGTTCCGACATTTATAACTTCAGCTTCTTCAGTAGACTCTATTGTTTCTATATTTCCAATTTGAATAGTAGATGGGCCTTGGGCGCCTCTTTCCCCTTTTATTCCTTGTGAACCAACATCCCCTTTTTCTCCCTTTGGTCCTGGAATTCCTTGTGGTCCAATTTTTCCATCTATTCCTTGCTTACCTCTTGGTATTTTAAAATTCAAAATAACATCTTCTGTTGTTCCAACATTTTCTACTTTGGCCTCTTCAAAAGATTCCACTGTTTCTGTAACTCCAACATCGATACTAGCTGGTCCTGGAATTCCTCTTTCTCCTTTTTCGCCTTTTATTCCTTGTGGTCCAGCATCACCTTTTTCACCTTTCGGCCCAGTTGATCCTTGCATATAACAATATTGATATTTTTTTCTTTCTTCTTCAATTCTTTTTTTTATTCGTTCATAATCATTGCAATTATTCATTATACACCCTCCTTTAATTTTTTTAGAATTAATTCTCATATTTAAATTCTTATATTTTAATTTATGAAAATATTTTTAAAATGTATAATGAATATATAACAAAATACATAGATATAAAAAAAATTACTGAAGTTGTAATATAAAAGTGGACATAAAAAAAGATGTTCCACTTTTTGTTTGGGATAATTAATTAAAGGAGATGATAAAATGGCAAGTAAAGGTCAAAAACATAAACAATGGACTGCAGAAGAAAAATATAAAAATATAAAATTATAAAATCAGCGTTGGATTTTGAAAAAAGTACAAGTCAAATTACAAAAAGGTCTAAGCAACGGAATGATAAATAATTGGATTAAAGCTTACCGAGAAAATGGTATGAATGGATTAACACCAAAAAGAAAATATAATAATCCATTATCAAAATATTATAATAAGAAAAAACTTACAAAAGAAGAACAACTTGAATATGAAAATCTGAAATTAAGAATCGAGAACGAAATGTTAAAAAAAGGATTCCTAATGAAAGAAGATGGTACGTATGTAAAATTCATAACGTAACACAAGCCAAATATGAAATAATAGAATTATTAAGCAAGGAGTACAGCATAAAGTCTTTGTGTGAAATAATGAAGATTTCTAGATCAGGGTACTATAAATGGTTAAAAAATAAAGATATATTAAACAATTATGAAATAAACAGAAAAAATTTAGGTGAACTAATTATAGCTGTTCATAAAAGAAAACCAAGTTATGGTTATCATAGGATAAATAAGATAATAAGGGATGAAACTGGATGGTATGTATCATCAAATCTTGTTCATAAAGTATGTAAGGTACTAAATATTAAATCAAAAGCTAAACATTATAAATACAAACGACCAGGAGAAGAATCAATTAAATATTCAAATATAATTAATGGTAATTGGAAAACTTCTAGACCATTTGAAAAAGTAGTGTCGGATACAACAACATTCTACTTTAAAAAAAGGAAATATGATTGGACATTTTATTTAGATATATTTAATAACGAAATAGTTGGATATGATGTTAGAGAATCAATGCATGGGAATGGTATTTTAAATCACCGCGAGGCACTAAATAATATGTTAAATAACAAAATAAAAAGAGGATACGAAAACCTTGAAACCATTGTTCATACCGATCAGGGCGCCGTTTATTCCTCAGTGTCATTTAACAATATATTTAATTCTTATAAAGTAACCAGATCAATGTCTAGAGCTGGAACACCAACAGATAATCCAGTTATTGAATCTAAAAATGGTTGGATTAAGAAATAAATGTATATTGATTTTGACATAAATAATTATAACCCAGTTCAAGAATTTATTGACGATATAGTTTGGGATAATAACAATTATCGACCAAGCTATGCATTACAATATAAAAACCCAGTTGAGTATAGAACTCAACTAGGCTTCAAATAATTCTTTTTTAGTGTCTACTTTTTGTTGACAACTTCAAGCATTAGATACTAACTCCCATAAGTCATCTTTGTCATCTTTTTTATTTTTGGATGACAAATGGATGACAGATGACAAATCTCAAGATTTTTTTGTCCTCCCAAATCTCTGGAAAGCCTTATTTTATAAGCTATTTACCACAACATTGTTTGTACTTTTTCCCACTTCCACATGGCCTTTTGTATTTGAGATTTTGGCAGCTTTTGGAAGCACTTGGCTCGTTAATTCGGCACTTGGTTGCACTTGGGAGCACTCCGTAGCACTCGGCAAACCTAGCAGAACGTATCTAAAAACGTATCTAAAATTTACCATTGTTGAAATTTTTACAATTTTCTAATAATGCTTTGTAAGTGTTCTGTGATATGGTTTTGTCATCTTTGGTTTATCTTGACCTAATAGCCAAATGAAATCATTTATATCCATGCGAGAATATTTTCTATCTAATGTTTCATAAATGTAATCAATTACTTTCAATGTATTTGCTCTAATTTCTACTTCTTCTTTAGACCCTTCTTCAATCTCAACTTTACTATCTACTCTATCAGCAAGACTATCACTAAATCTTAGCATTCCACAACATCTCATTACTTGAGGTATTTTATAATCTGCACATCCAATTAGATGAGAATAGTCAACATCAATTTGTTCTTTCTTTTCTCTTACATGAAGTATATCAGAAGTTAATAACTGTGCTCTTTTATAAAATAATACTTCTTCTCCATCATATGTAGATACATCTTTGAAATAATCTAGATTACTAACTATAAATTCAAAAAGTTGACTATCGACATTTAAATCTTTAATAAGTTCATAAAATGATTTTCCACTTCTTTTAAGTAAATTATTCATTTCAACTAAATTACTATATCTATCTTCAAATAGTGGAATAGTTACATTACCTTTTAATAATTCTTTAAATTCATCAGGACTCATTTCAAAATTATTATTTGATTTAAACCTGTTTAGTACTAAATACATTATTGCATAAGATCCATCCATTGTTCCTAAATCCGTTTGGATTTCCCATTTAGGATCTCCCCAAAAACAATAATCTCCTATTGCATGATATATAAATAAGAAATTAACTATACTTTCTACATCCATATCCATTAAACCATACGGATTTGAATCTAGCCAATAAGCAACCGATGAATTTCTAATTTGATCTATCATTTCATCAATCTTGCTATAATTAATTCTCACATTTTCAGAATTATTACAAACAAATTTATAGCTATAATTTAATCTATCTATTAAATTCATAGTATCAGCTCCTTAATACAGCATACATATATAATATTTTTTATCTTATTCTACTCTCTATGACTTCTTTTCTACTTTTTACCGTACTATTTTTTCCTTCTTTTACATTTTTTAAATCCTTTTGGAAATGATTACCCGATACAATGTTTAATTCATCAAATGGTGCAATTTCATTTCCATCAAAATAATTTGCTAATCTCAATGTTGATTTATGAATATTATTTATGTTATGATCAATACTTCTTAAGTCTAGACCTGTATCAACACTTAATTTTTCTTCAACTGAGGCATAATAAAAAACTTGTCGTTCATATTTCACTCTTTTAATAAAATGTGGTTTATCATAACATACTTTAATATCAACGTATGGAAATGGATGATTTGAAATGCTTTCATTCAAAAATCCTATCATTCCTTGAACTTCTTCTTGAGCGGCTAATTCAAATGGTATTTGAAAAATTTGATCCTCTTGAATTCCACTATCACCATTATTATATATTTTTATTATAGTAATTCTTATATTCTTCGCCTTAGTTAAACCACTATTTCTAACTCTTAAATACAAAAAACCATTAATACTTCTTAAATTAAACGATAATTGTGGTTCCTTATCTTTTATCATTTTAAACTGGTTTATTATTACAATTAAAAGTGATATTCCTGATATAACCACAGCAATTATTTCTACCATATTAAACCCTCCTTGTAAATATTATATCATAAATTATCGTTCTAATCTTTGATATTACTACTTATGAGCAATAAATTACAACTTAAATACTTTTTGGATACGTTTGTATCTAATTTGAAATCAAAGTTCAAATACACGTTTTACCCTTATCTTATAAGGTTTTGCAAGGTTTTTACAATGTATCTAAAACGTATCTAAGACAATGGACAATCTAAAAATTACCCAAAATGTGGAAGCATAGAAAAACCCGCAATCCCTTATTTTATGCGGGTTTGCAGGTTTATTTACCACAACATTGTTTATATTTGCGTCCTAAGCCATATGTTCATCCTTTTCCTGTACATATAACACTATGAAATATATATAGTATTATAGATTTTACAAGGCTTAAAAGGTCTAAACAGATATGGTATAAATGGTACATATAGTATTATTTTTACTATATGTTTTTAAGTTAATGAGCACAAAATGTGCACATTGTTCCCATCACATATTCAAAAATGTATAACATCATATATGATATTACTAATTATTTCAAATTTTTCCAACGTTATGTGTTTTATCTATTTTTTTATCCAATTTTTTGTAATTTGATTTAAAATTTAGTAAAGTTTCCATTGCACTTATAACTGCTGAGGATTCAAATATATCTCTCCTATAATACCCAGTTGTTAGGTATCCAGTTATTCCATTATCTTTTTTATTACTACTATTACCAAGAATACTTTCAATAACTTTATTCAAAGACTTCCCATCTTTAACGTAGTTAAACATTCTTTCAGTAATTTGAAGGCCACTTGATTTTCCTATAAATTCATTACCATTTTGGTCTAATATTGATGCATAAGTAACAATAAAATATGTATTATCTATCTGTTCATATCCACCCTCAATACTAATTAGTAAATCAAATGAAATATCATTTTCAATGCAATAATTATATAAACCATGATTTCTATTTTTTGCACCTATTAAAGTTTCATCATTAATAGGTTTAGAACTTACTAAAGAATTAACATTAACAGGGACAATAGAAATATCATCAAATCCTAATTCATTCATTGCAATTAAAATTGATCTTTGTTTAGAAACATTCATAGAGCCTAAAACTATTTTCATATTTTCACCATCCTATTTTTTTATAAAACAAACTATTTACTACAACGTTGTTTATGATTCTTACCAAATTCAAAGATTACTTTTTTCCAGTACATATAACACTATGAAGCATAGATAGTATTACATATTTTTCATTTATGAGCACAAAATGTGCACAAATGGCGTTATGTGCACAATTTTTTGCCTTTTTTTGACTATTGATAAACTCACAAACCCTTATAAAACAAGCTATTTACCACAGCATTGCTTATATTTACGTCCAGATCCACAAGGACATGGATCATTTCTACCTATTTTATTAACTCTTTTAGGTTTTTTCTTTGTCTCTTTTCCACCTTCATTAGTAAGTTTTGTTTTACTAACTTCTTTTCTTTCTATATTTTGTCGTATTTCTGCTCTTAATAAGAATACTGACACATCTTTGTCTATCTTTTGAATCATTTCATCAAATAGATCAAATCCTTCCATTGTGTAAGCACGTAATGGATCTTCTTGAGCATAACCTCTTAAATGAATTCCTTCTCTTAAATGAGACATTGTATTGATATGTTCCATCCAATAATTATCTATGACTTGTAATGTAATTGCTTTTTCAAATTCATCACTTACCTCTTTTGGAATATCAGATAATTTTTCTTCATATTCTTTGATTACTTTTTTTGATAACTTATCAATCATATCATCTACATCTAAATCTTTTAAATATGTTGTTTTTATATCATTCTTTAAAAGATTTTGATTTGCAAATTCTACTATATCTTTTAGATCTTCACTTGTTATATAATCCTCAGGAGCTAGATGAGATTTTATTAAATCTTCTATATGATGTCTAAATGTTGATATTACTGTTTCATGAATTGAATCAGAATCTAAAATTTCATTTCTTCTTTCATACATAATTTCTCTTTGACTATTCATAACATCATCATATTGTAGTAAGTTTTTACGAATATCAAAGTTATTTCCTTCAACTCTTTTTTGGGCTGTTGTTATAGATTTTGTAAAGGTTTTAGATTTTATTGCTTGATCCCCTAGTCCCATACTTTCCATCATAGTACCAATTCTATCAGAACCAAATCTTACCATTAAATCATCTTTCATTGATACAAAGAATTGTGTATATCCTGGATCCCCTTGACGTCCAGAACGTCCTCTTAACTGATTATCAATACGACGTGACTCATGACGTTCAGTACCTACTACACATAATCCTCCAATTGCTTTAATGTCATCTGATAATTTAATATCTGTACCACGACCAGCCATATTTGTTGCAATTGTAACTGATTTATGTTGACCAATTTTAGAAATTATTTCGGCCTCACGTGCATGATTCTTTGCGTTTAACACCTCATGTGGAATGTGTGCTTGTTTTAATAATTTACTAATTAATTCACTTGTTTCAATGGCTATTGTACCAATTAAAACTGGTTGACCTTTTTCATAACGCTCTTTTACAAATTCAATTATAGCTTTATATTTAGCTTCTTTAGTTGCGTAAACTAAATCAGGTTCATCATCTCTTATAACAGGTTTATTTGTAGGTATTTCTATAACATACATATTATATATATTTCTAAATTCTTCTTCTTCTGTTTTTGCAGTACCTGTCATACCAGATAATTTTTTATACATTCTAAATAAATTTTGGAATGTAATAGTTGCTAAAGTTTTTGTTTCTTGGTTGATATTTACTCCTTCCTTAGCTTCTATTGCCTGATGAAGTCCGTCAGAATAAGCTCTACCTTTCATCAAACGTCCCGTAAATTGATCTACTATTACAATTTCACCATCTTGAACAACGTAATCAACATCATTTTTCATAGCATAATTAGCTCTTAAAGCTTGATTAATATAATGAACTAATGTTGCATTTTCTACATCATATAAATTACTAACTTTAAATGTTTTTTCACCCTTTTGAGTACCTTCATCAGTTAAATTAACACTCTTTGTTTTTTCATCGTATGTATAATCTTTTTCTACTGTTAAACTTTTAGCAAATCTATCTGCATCTATATATAAATTAGCACTCTTCATTTCTCCACCAGAAATAATTAAAGGAGTTCTTGCTTCATCAATTAATACAGAATCAACTTCATCAATTATTGCAAAATTAAGTGGTCTTTGTACTCTTTCTTCTTTTCTAACAACCATATTATCACGAAGATAATCAAAACCTATTTCATTATTTGTAGAATAAGTTATATCACAGTTATATGCTTCTTGCTTTTCCTTTGATGATAAATCTCTAGTATTAACACCAACTGTTAATCCTAAAAATCTATGGATTCCACCCATCCATTCAGCATCACGTCCAGCAAGATATTCATTTACTGTTATAATATGAACACCCTTGCCATCTAGAGCATTTAAATATGCTGGTAATACTGATGTTAGAGTCTTTCCTTCACCAGTTTTCATTTCAGCAATATTTCCATAATGAATTGCTAAAGCTCCTAATATTTGTACATAGAAATGCTTTTCTCCTATTACACGAAAAGATGCTTCTCTTGCAACAGCAAAAGCTTCTACTAATATATCTTCTAAAGTTTCTCCCTTTTTTAGTCTCTCTTTAAATTCAGCAGTTTTATTTTGTAATTCTGTATCAGTTAATTCTGACATTTCTTTATCTAATGCCATTATTTCTTCTGCTTGTTTTTCAAACTTTTTTAATTCTTTATATTCATGATCAAACATTCTTCTTAAAATATTCATCAGCTCATCTCCTCATCTATTTATTGTAACAAAAAAAAAGAAAGAAGAAAAGCTATATAGCATTATTTCTTTCCCTTTAATTATATAATATATGACTACTCAGACTCTATTATTCCATATCCGCCATCTTTTCTTTTATAAACTACTACGGTTTTATTTGTTTCACTGTCTTTATACATATAAAATTGATGGTTTAAAAGTTCCATTTGAATAATAGCTTCTTCTTCATCCATTGGTTTAACTTCTATTTTTTTGCGTTTAATTATTTTTTCTTCTTCCTCATCTGCTTCTTCAATTTCGGAGAATGAAAAATCATATGTTTTTGCTTGCTTAGACATAAGTCTAGTTTTATTCTTTCTTATTTGCCTTTCCAATTTGTCTACAGCCTTATCTACTGCTGCATAAATATCTTCTTGAGATTCTTCTGATCTCAATATAAATGATTTTAATGGTATAGTTATTTCAATTATCTGATTATGATTTTTTACTTTTACCAAAACATTAGCTCGAATATTACTACTATCTTCTATATATTTATCTAACTTTCCAACTTTTTCTTCTATGTAGTTTTTCATAGCTTCTGTTACTTTGATTTTGTCTCCTCTAATAACTAATTCCATACTATCACCTCCTATTATTATTATAACATTTTATTATTAAAAAAACCACCTATTTTGTCATAGCTGGTTCTTTAACTGTTCTAACATTTTGAGCTTGATAACCTTTACCTGTTTCAACTAGTTTGAATTCAACTAACTGTCCTTCAGATAGAGTTTTGTACCCATCTATTTCAATGGCACTATAATGAACAAAAATATCTTCCTTTTCTTTATATTCAATAAAACCATATCCTTTTTCATTATTGAACCACTTAACTTTTCCTATCACCATTAACATCTCCTTCCACTTCCTAACAATTTTGCCAATTTTTAGCAAGTGATTCAATTTTAACAATCAAA
>JABLTK010063129.1_pt1 | contig 19609 bp, 14 predicted proteins | sample 7160131 | NCBI WGS metagenome assembly JABLTK01 (sample SAMN14651221, study PRJNA627086) | human gut metagenome | isolation source: feces | host: Homo sapiens
AACCCATGGCGAAATCGGCCGCGCCGTCCATAACGTCGATGTCGAGATTGGAAAATTCGCGACTTGGAAACGGCGGAAATAGCGATTAACGCGTCGCTCACGGGTCATATGGTTTTCAGTACGCTCCATACAAACGACGCCCCCAGCGCCGTCACGCGTCTTGTCGATATCGGCGTAAAACCGTTCCTTGTCAGCGCGTCGTTGCGTGCGGCGCTCGCCCAGCGACTCGTAAGAAAGACTTGCGTGCATTGCAAATCGGTTTATTCCCCCGATCCCCACGTTCTTCAAGCTATCGGCATAAACGAAATCGCCGCCGCCGGAATGACATTCTATCACGGAGAGGGTTGCCCGAAATGCAACGGCATAGGGTATCGGGGCCGTATGGGTCTGTTTGAAATATTTATCGTAAACGAAGAACTTCAACAGATGATTTACGAAGGCAGAACCTTGGTTGAACTGCGCACAAAATCGCGCGAGCTCGGCATGAGAACCATGCGCGAAGACGGCGTGCGAAAAGTTGCCAGCGGTTTGACCACCGCGGACGAAGTTCTCAAAGTCACAATGAACGAATCATAGGATTTTACGGCAATGTTTGAAGACCATAATAATACCATTTACGACGTACTGCTCACGAGCCGTCTCCTTTCAAAAGAACAGCTCGACGAGCTTAACGAAACGCATATCAGCACGGGAAAATCCCTTGCGGACGCGGTAATCGATTCGGGCTTAATCGATAAAAACCAGCTTTTGGAGGCGGTCGCCAAAGACCTTAAATACGTCTATGAGCCGATTCCGCCGGCCGACATCAAAGAGGACGTGTATCGCCAGTTGCGTCCCAATCTCGCCCGCACGTACGGAGTTGTTCCGATTAAAGTCGACGACACGTCCATTACGCTTTTGGCGAAGGATCCGTTCAACAACGCGATTATCGACGACCTTACCTTCACACTCAATAAAGACGTAAGCATCGTAGTCACCGACCCCAACGCGGTCGACACTCTTATCGTCCAGTGTTACGGTGAGGAAAATTCGAGCATCGACGATTTGCTTTCCGAAATATCGCAAGTCGATTTCGGCGAAGAGGGCGCGGAAAACGATATCGCCAATATGGCGAACGAAACGCCGATTATCAGATTTGTCAATTTGATACTCCAGCAGGCAATCCGCGACAAAGCGTCCGACATACACTTTGAGCCGTTTGAAGACCAATTCCGCATACGCTACCGTATCGACGGTGCGCTTTACGAAATGGCGCCGCCGCCCAAAAGTTTGGCCTTGCCGGTTATATCCCGCGTAAAAGTTTTGGCAAATTTGAATATCGCCGAAAGCCGCATACCGCAGGACGGACGCATTAAAATGACCATTTCCGGCCGTCCGGTCGATTTGCGTGTTTCGACTCTTCCGACCCAATTCGGCGAGAGCGTCGTGCTTCGTGTTCTCGACAAAAGCGTCGTCAACCTCGACCTCGAAAAGTTGAGCATGACCGACGAAATTATGGGCAATATCCGCCGCCTCGTCAAAATGCCCAACGGCATATTTATCGTAACAGGGCCGACCGGTTCGGGTAAAACAACAACCCTTTATTCCGCCTTGCGCGAAGTGAATACGGTAGATGTAAAGATTCTGACTTCCGAAGACCCTGTCGAATACGAAATCGACGGCATTATGCAGGTGCAAATCAACCACCAAGTCGGTTTGGACTTCGCCCGATGCCTCCGCGCATTCTTGCGTCAAGACCCCGATAAAATAATGGTCGGGGAAATCCGCGACCTTGAAACGGCTCAAATCGCCGTTCAAGCATCGCTTACGGGTCACGTCGTTTTGGCGACTCTGCACACGAACGACTCTCCCGGCGCGGTTACGCGTCTGATGGATATGGGGCTTGAACCATACCTTATCGCCGCTTCTCTCGAAGGCGTGCTCGGCCAGCGACTCGTCAGAAGGATCTGCCCGACATGCCGCACGGCATACGAACCCGACCAGGAGCTTATCGACAGGCTCGGCGTAGATCCGATTGAAATTGCCGACAAGCAATTCTATTTCGGCAAAGGTTGCGCGGATTGTGGCGGAAGCGGTTATCGCGGCCGTCAAGGTCTTTTTGAACTTTTGCTTGTCAACGACGCATTGCGTGATTTAATTACAAATCGCGCTCCGACTATGGTCTTGAAACAAAAGGCCGTCGAACTCGGAATGCGCACCCTTAGAGACGACGGCTTGCGCGCCATTTTCGACGGCGCAACCACCGTTGACGAAGTTTTAAAATACACTTAATTAATAAATCCCCATCTATAAAAGGTTATTCCTATGGCAAAATTCAAATATTCAGCCTTAGACAAAGAAGGTCGCGAAATGAGCGGAGTCATCGACTCCACCAGCGAAAGAAGCGCACGCAAAGAACTGACTGCGCAGGGTCTGACTGTGTCGCGCCTCTCGGAAGTGGCAATACAGTCCGAAAAAAAATCGGCGGCCGCAAAAAAACAGCGCAAGCCGATGTTCGGCACGGGTGTTACAAGCGAAAACGTAACGATTTTCTCGCGCCAACTCGCCACGCTGCTTAAAGCCGGTCTGCCGCTGTTGCGTTCGCTCGAAGTTATCGGCAGACAGGAGAAAAATCCCTATTTTAAAGACATTGTGGAAAACCTTTGCGACGCCGTTCGCACCGGTAACAAATTCTCCGACGGACTTTTGCAGCATCCCAAAGTCTTCGACAAACTTTATGTCAATATGGCTCGCGCGGGCGAAGCGGGCGGCGTTCTCGACGTAGTTCTCGACCGTCTCGCCACTTTCCAGGAAAAAGCGATGAAAACCACCAACAAAGTCAAGAGCGCGATGGTTTATCCTGTCGTCATTTTGACGGTCGCCGTGGCAATCGTTATCATTCTTATGATTTTTGTCGTTCCGCAATTCCAGAAAATCTTCTCGGATATGCTTAACGGCGCGCCGATGCCGGCTCTTACCCAAAGCATCATCAATGTTTCCGACTTTATGAAGGAAAATTACATTGCGACTTTCGGCATTATCATCGCAGTCATCGTATTTGTAAAATTGTTCTTCAAAACAAAAATCGGCATCAGACTTTGGGATATCGCAGGCCTTAAGCTTCCCAAGTTCGGCGACCTTGTGATGAAATCGACCGTAGCGCGTTTTACTCGCACTTTCGGTACGCTTCTCGCCTCGGGTGTCCCGATTCTCGAAGCTCTTAATATCACACGCGGCACTATTAAAAACAGCCTTATAGCCGAAGCTCTTATCAGAGTCCACGACCGCGTCCGCGACGGCGAACCTCTGGCGACTCCCCTCGACCAGCAAAAGATTTTCCCGACTATGGTGACAAGTATGGTCGAAGTCGGCGAGGAAACGGGTCAACTTTCTGAAATGCTTAACCGTATCGCGGATAACTACGACGAAGAAGTCGACAATGCGGTCGGTGGTATCACGTCGGTTATCGAACCGATTATGATTGTGTTCTTGGCGGTGGTTGTGGGTACTATCGTTATTGCGCTATTCCTCCCCATCATCCAGATAATACAAAAGCTGACCGGCGGCTAATTTTGACGAATGCTTTTCGGCTAAAAAGACGCCACTGCAAAAAGCTCGCACTCTTACGTATTTGAATACGCTACGACCGCGAGCTTTTTTTGTGTCGCCTTTTTATCACAAAAATCATTGCGTCAAAATGGGGAGTTTTGCGGAGCGTTGAGATTGTGCTTGGCTGTTATTGTTGGGGAGGGGCGATGCGTGCGCGGTAAAGTTTCGTATATGAATACGCTGCGACCGCGAGCTTTTTTGTGTCGTCTTTTTATCACAAAAATCGTTGCGTCAAAATAGGGAGTTTTGCGGAGCGTTGAGGTTGCGCTTGGCTGTTATTGTTGGGGAGGGGGGCGATGCGTGCGCGGAGAAGTTTCGCATATAAATACGCTACTACGGCTGGCTTTTTTTTGCGACCCTTTTGAGGGTGTTATACTTTTAGGAATATTTTTTGTTTAAACATAAACGCAAGTAGCGCAAATATTATGGCGTATTGCGAAAAGTTTATAAGCAGGGGATAGTAATTCACTCCGCCGATTAGCAGGTACTGTTTAAGCCCGTAAAATACCGATTCGGGAATTGAACGAAAATTTACCGACATTGAAACCACATAGGCAAAAATGGAATTCATACCGTATATTTTAAGCCAATTAAGCTGTTTTAAACGCCCCTTGCAATCTATCGCATAATAGAAAAACGCCATGGCGAGCATGCACAATCCGCCGCTAAATAGCGTCATTGAACTCGACCATATTTTCTTTATAAGGGGCATTTGCAGTCCGAGCAAAAGTCCCGCGGCTATGAGAACAATCGAGAGAACTGCCATTTTCTTTGCGTTTTTCAGTTTGTCTTCGCCCGTCATAATCGCTCCGGAAAACGCCCCGAGCATCACGGTTACGGCGAAGTTGAGCGAGCTTACAATCCACGTGTAGCGATAGTTCGGGCTGAAAAACCATTCTCCGTTAGTCCATTTAACTCCGTCTCTCCATTGTCCGAGAAGTTTTCGGTCTATATATTCGGCAAAATTTCCTTCGGGGGTGAAGTCGCCGCCGAAAGTCAGCATCAGCCAGTATGCGGCGAACAGCATTAACAAACACGCAATTCTGCCGCGCATTTTGAAATTTATAAACACAACGGAAGTTATCAGATAGCCTACGCCGATGGCTTGAAGCGTATTTGAATAAAATCTAAATTTATGCGCGTCCAGCGACAGAAGCCCCCCCCTGCACAACCATACCGAGTATGAAAAGGAGCAAAACCCTCTTCAATATGCGGGCGTACGATTTGAAAGACGAGTCGTATTTGCGCAAAGAGAAGGGAATGGCTGCGCCCGACATAAACAGGAATAGCGGCATTACTATATCCCAGAAACGGAATCCTTCCCACGGGCAGTGTCTTAATTGCGTCCTTAAAAATTCGGCGACGCCCGTTTCGGAAACCCAGGCGTTTGTTAGAATCCAGTACAGCAAAGGCTGAAGGCACACTAATAGGAATATGTCGAGCCCTCGCAAAATATCGAGCGAGTCGAGACGTTTTGAAACCGGTTGCGATGCCATAAGATTTTGGTCGGGTTTAATTTCTACATCTCCCAGTTTCTGGGCGATTTTCCGTAATAGTTTTTAAATACGCGGGAAAAAGAGTAGGGCGTTGCATAGCCGACTTTCTTTGCGATTTCGCCGATGGTAAGAGAGTCGGATTTCAGCATTTCTTTTGCGATTTGCATTCGCGTTTTCAGGACAAACTTGGGGAATGTTTGCGCCGTATGCGACAGGCAAAACTCGTCGAGCTGTTTTACCGATATGCTCAATTCGTTGGCGATGCTTTCCGATTTCCATTTCCTTTCGGGATTTCTTTCGACCATCGAAAGCATATTGACTATTTTGTCGTGCTGTTCCTGTTTTGTGGCTCTTAGGTTTGACGAAAATTCGTCTTTCATAAGTTCTGCGAGCGTGTCTGCCAAACTTTCCAATATCAGCATTGAACGGTGTTTTCCGTAAACCTCGTTCAAATATACGTGCATTATCGAGTGGATGTCGTCGAATCTCGAAAACGGTTTTACGATAATTTCGCTGCCGAATATTCTGTTCCAATAGGCGTTGTTTTTAAAATGCATCCAAAACAGGTTGGATTTCGGCACTTCTATATAGGAATCGCACAATCTGTTCGGGGGGATTACTAGCCCTTCGCCTTTGCGAAGCTTATATTTTTTTCCGTCATATTTTACCGACAGTACACCTCTTACCACGCAGAGAACGTCGGTGAATTTTTTGTTTTTGCGCGAGTGGTAATATCCTTTTGTATGTTCGGCGAAACCGCCCGATACTATGCCGCGTTTGGCAAGTATGTCGGTTGGCAGATTTTCGGGGACGGTTATCGTGTGCGTTCCGCTGTTTATCAAATTGGACGGCATATATCGGGTACTGCTATTGTTTGAAAAATAGCTGACCTTGTTGCCTTTGGGCAGCAAACGCAATTGGTTGTCGTCGAATATCTGCCAAATGTATTTCTCGTGGGGTGTTATTTTTTGTTTCATGTGTGTATATAAAATACCTGTTTTCTCAAACATATCTAAAATCTCGGCGGATATATTTGCAATAGTTTTTTTTATGGTTTTTTTCAAAAAAACCGCGTTCTTATTCCTAATTGTAAGTAGTTGAATTAAAATAACCTCAACTCGTTATCTCAACAAGCATATCAATACTGTGCAAAAAAATGCGATTATGTTCAAAAAAAACCTTGAAAAGGAAAAATCTCTTACTTAAATTATTAATAATTTCATAACTGTGTAATTTAAATAACTACTTTTATTATCAATACAAAAACTACTTATTATGAGAAAGACAATCGTATACACCCTATGTATTCTTGCCGCGACGTCTGCTTTTGCGGCTACCAAAACATATACCGGTAAATATACAAACACTACCGGTGTCAGAACCGACTTGAATAATACCGGTTTGAACAATACGACCGATGTAATTCTTGATTCGACACCCAACGAAGCCGCCAATACCGGCGAAATGTATCGCGGCGGTAGCAATGTGATTATGAGGTCGATGACGGTTGTAGACAACAGCGGCGAAACGCAAGTTGCCGGCGATGCCAATATTGCGGCGGCGTTCGTTATCGATGCAAATTCCACGTCCGACATTACGGCTCTTTCCGTCAATAATATGACTTTGGTTTCCTCGATCTCGAAAATTATGAACAGCGCGTCGAGCAGTGCGGTCTTGAATGTCAATTTTAACAAGCTCACTCTAAACGGTTCCGGCACTCAATCGCAGTCGCTTACTTTCGACAACGTAACCGCAAACGTGGTTACCGCCGATTACACGACAGTCGGCGAAACGGCCGGCACGTCTTCGACTTTGGTTATCGGGGAAGGTTCCAATGTAAACTGGACGGGGCAAATTTATTCCGGCAAAAAGAGTGTCAATACTCCGAATTCGGGCGTTATCATCAACGGTACGCTTACGATGGACAAAGATGTCAACGGTTGGGGCGGCATTAAAACATACGCCAATACAACTATCGGAAGCACCGGCACTCTTAATGTCGGCACCGGTTGCGCATTGACAATCGACGTCAGCGCGACATTGACTATTGCCGGCAATATCAATTTTGCAACGGGCAACGGTTTCGACCATTACGGAACGCTGTTGATTACAAACACGGCTCCCACGCAACAATTAACCTTCCAGTCAATAAGTTCCGGTTCCCAATGGACGGTCGGCAAAGGCGTATTGACACAGTCGGTTGCAACCGGCGAGTATACCGGCATCAGAATTAAAAGAACCGCCAATATTATTTACGGCACAACTTGGACAGTTAATGAAAAGCTTGATGTCGGCGGCGACGCTACGGAGGCGGCTATTGCAAAATTGACGGTCGATGCGACTTCCAAGGTCAATATGGTTGTAGGCGAAGGCCAAGATGCCCGTTTAAGGCTTTTGGGTAATGTTTCCGTAAATCTTATCGCTCAAAACGCGGTTACGATGGACGACGGTTCTTCAATTAAACTCGTTTCGGAAGATACTGCTGTTTCGCAACTTTTTGCGAACAAGATCTCTTTTCAGGCGGACCAAAAGTTCAGCCAGATTATCGTAAATTCCGATTTGTACCTCTGGCTTAACGACGGATCTTCTTTGACTCTCGACTTCACCGAAGGCTCGACTATCGAAATAGCTGACGGTAAGGTGTTTACGATTTATAATTTCCGCGACAACGCCGTTTATGTAGGCGATAATTTGACCGACTCGACTCTTGCGGCTATAATGGCGCAGGATTCCGAAGGAACAAAATATACCGTTTCGGTAACCGACGGTTGGCTGGTTGGAGCGGTAGTTCCGGAACCCGCCGAATGGGCGGCGATATTCGGCGCGCTCGCGCTCGGATTTGCGCTTTACCGCCGCAGAAAATAATTAGGTTGTGAAAAATTTTTAATATGGGAGTTACCCGTGAAGGGTAACTCTTTTTTTACAAGGTTATTCGGCTATTTTTGCTTGACAAAATGCTCTGCTTATTTATTTAAAATTATTATATATTTATGAGAAAGATTATATTACTATCTGTTTTGTGCTCTCTTGCGGCGGCTTCGTATGGCGAAACCGTTACAGTTGTCGGCAAATATACAAATACCACCGGCGATCGTGTTACAATCACCGGAACATCTGCTACGACGGATTTGATTCTTAATTCAACTCCCGATGAAACCGCCAATACCGGCGAAATGTATCGGGCGATTGGCACAACTTTGGCAAAAACCGTTACGGCAATAGACACTACTGCCGCCGACGGAAAGGGTTCCGTTAATATTGCAAGCAATCCCCCTACGAGCGGGCTTTTTGTCGATGTGGATTCGGCTACGGCTATAACGGCCGTTTCTGCGGCTTCGTGGAAACAGAATTACATGACATTGTCGATTTCCAATTCCAATGCCGACTACCAGTCGGCGGTCGTTGCGACCGACTTCGGGTCTTCGCTGTCGTTGGACAGCACTACTTCCGGCCAGCAACAGTACATGCACTTCAACCATGTTTACGGCACTGTCAATGCGGCGACCACAACAATCGCGGCGACGGCAAGCGGCGAAACAATCCTTTCCATTGATAGCGATTCAAAAATAGATTGGACGGGCAAAATCGTCGTAGGTCAAAAAGGCAATCCATCGAAGAATTTCGGCGTGTTGCAGATTGACGGCGCGTTGAGTATGAAAGCCAACACGAGCAGCTCCGTTTCAATATATTCGGGAACGCTAAATATCGGTTCCAACGGCTCGATAACAACGTCGAACAATACGTTCTCGGTTGACGTATACGCCACGGCCAATATCGACGGCGCTCTCAAAATTGGCGGCGGAAGCACGACAAATATATACGGCACAATGTATCTTAACAATGCCGCCCCGACATCGCAAATGGCGTTCTACACATTGAACACCTCCGGCACATTGCAACAGGCGACGGCTTCGAGCCAAAACGGTATCAGATTTTGGAGAACTTCGACGTTTGAAAGCGGCGCAACGTGGACGATTGACCAAGTTGTCGACCTTTTCGGCAATTATGCAAAAGATGTGGATATTTCCGTCACGCGTTCAAATCTCATAATAAAGGAAGGCGCGCACATTATTGTCAATGAAACGGACGGTAAAATAGCGCGTATCAGAATGTGGGGCAATTCCAGACTCAATCTCTATCAGGAAAACGCGTTTACCGACCAAAACGGCAAGGGCATTCGTTTGGCGACTGCAAAAGATACATATTCAAATTACGGCAGCGTAGTAAACGTTTATTCGATGCAAACATTTGAAGATTTGTACGTAACGGGCGGTTCCGCTCTTGAAATATTCTTGCAAAACGACCTTGCCCAGCTGGTATTTGAAGGCGAAGGGCCGACGATTAATGCAGGCTTTGCGGAGGGAGAATTGAAAATTTACAATTTCCGCGAAAATTCCATTTATGTCGGAACTGATTCGCGCAACGAAGCGGGTATCGCGCTTGCGCAATTCTACGACAGCGAAAACAACCTTTTGAGCGTTCGTATCGGCTCGGACGGCTGGCTGACGGCAATAGCTGTGCCGGAACCCGCCGAATGGGCGGCGATATTCGGCGCGCTCGCGCTCGGATTTGCGCTTTACCGCCGCAGAAAATAGGTAATTGATATATTTCACGAAAAACGCGTTGCATTGCAGCGCGTTTTTTTTAATGTCGTTTTATGATTATGAGAAAATTTATTTATGCAGTTTTTGCGGTGCTGGCGGGGATTCAATTTTTTGGCTGTTCAAAAAGCGGGAAAATCGAAAAACCGCAAACGGTTTTAACGGGCTTTGCGCGCGAAAATATCGAGGCAATAAACAACCGCGCATGTTCTCTTTCGGAAGATTCGCAAATCCTTTCCGTCGATACCACTAAAATCGACACAAACGGATTTCGCGATATGCTGAAAATAAAAAGGGGACTGTTAAAGCCCGATACGCGGTATATGCTTAATATGACGGTCGAAGTGTCGGAGGCCGAAAATAAGGCCTATTTGCACACTCTGATTCGGGACACGCTCAATTTTAAAGACGGCACCGATGTTTTGCGAAGCAATCTTTCGCAATCTCCGCTCAAATACGTGGAACGCATAAAATTCAAGACGCCGCCGAACAACTCCGACTATACCCTTTTGATTTGCGCCTACAAAAAGCTCAAAGCCAAGGTTTCAAATTTGTCGATTGTAGAGGACGACAGTATAGCCTTTAAGCCCATGTTTGAAAGTCCGAAAAAATACCGGCTCGAACGCGCCTCCCTGCCGAAGGGCGCAAAGGAATTCGAGGTAGAACAGCCGAATAATTCAGCAGGCGAGGTTGTCGAGGCCAAGAAATTCGGAATAGTTCCCGAAAGGAAAGTCACGCAGGAAAGCCTGAACAAGGCATTCGCATATTGCCGCGATGTCAAGGCCTCAAAGCTCGTTTTTGAAAAGAACGCCGTATATAAAATGGACGGCGACGCAATGTTTCCCGTTACAAATCTTGCCGATTTTACGCTCGACGGCAACGGCGCGACTTTCGTCTTTCTCAAAAAGAAAAAGCCCAATTTCTGGGTGGCAAACAATCTTCGGACGAAAATCTGCAATTTGAAAGTCGATTGGGACTGGTCGGTCGACCCCCTTGCCAGCATTGTGCGAATCGAAAATGTGGACAGGCAAAACGATTTTGTGGATTTCAAGTTTGTGGATTATGAAAAGTTTCCCTATGCGCCCGAATATGTCCGCTGCGCTACTCTTACCGCATGGGACGCCTCTTTAAAATCCGTCGGAGTGGAGGACGTGCGCGGCTTTAATTACGATATGTTTTTGGGACGCCACCCGAGGCCGAAATTTGAATGGCTAAACGGGAATACTATCCGCTTTTACGGCAATTCAAAACAGGAATCGGCGAAAGTCGGAAATATGTTTAGAATGCAGCACTACTATTACGACATGAACAATATGATAATGCTCGACAACCGCCATTTGACATTGTCCGATTTTACGGTACTTTCCTGCGCGGGACACGCCTTCGTTATGTCCGGAAAGCAGAAATACACCTTCTTCGAGCGCGTCAAAATAGTTGTTCCCGAGAACGGCCCCAAGCGCGTGATAACCTGCACCGCCGACCATTTCCACATCGCGTCGTCCTGCGGCTACATAAAGCTTGAAGGCTGCGATTTTTCCCGCGGCGCGGACGACTGCATCAATTTTCACGACAATTCCTCGTACGGAATAAGGAAGGGCGAAAATTCGATAGTGTCCCGCCATTCCTACGGCGCGGTCGGCGACAGAATCGAATTCCGCAACGACGACTATTCGCCTTTGCGTTTCGAGGCTAAAATCGCCGCAAAAAAACCGGCGGGTTCGGGCAAGACGGAAATCGTTTTCGACTCTCCGATACCGGCGTCTAAAAACGGCAACTACATAATTTTCAACAGGGAATACGACACGCGCAACATCATCGTCAGAAACTGCCATTTCCACGATAACCGCGCGCGCGGCATTCTCGTTTTGGCTCGCGACGTGACGATAGAAAATTGCAGGTTTACACGCAACGAAATGGGCGCCATAAAACTCGAAACGGGATATACGCTCAACATTTGGTGCGAAGGCTACGGAGTCGACAACGTGTTAATCAGAAACAATTTCTTCGATTCGGCCAACGTGCTGGGCGTCGCGAATTGGTCTTACGAACGCGACGTGTTTATCGGGGCGTATCTAAAACAGGATCCGTCCTTCGCCCAGACGGGGTATCCGATACTCAAAAACATTCTTTTCGAGAAAAACACGTTCAAGGATACTTTCGGCTTGGTCGCCGCCATAGGGTCGGCGCAAAATGTGGTATTTGCGGAAAACACTTTTATAAACAAAACTCCGCGAAAAAATCCGCGCAATTACAGAAACGGTTTTTTTGCGATGTCGTCGTCGGATATCAAAATAGTAAACAACCGCTTTGTCGAATCGCCTTTTACGCCTAAGACCGGCGTTTGGTACGATAAAACCGACACGAAAAACATAGTCGTAGAGGGCAACGCGCTCGTAGTGGAAAAACGCTGACGGCGGATAGCCGCCGAAATTTTTACGGACGGTTTTCCGCCGCGCGCCGAATTTTGTTGTAATATAATGCGAACAAAATAGAAAACGGTGTTGTCGAAAAAAACATGAAAACGTTTGCGCGAGTGCTTATGGCTGTTCTTATGGCAATCAATTCGGTTGCCGGAGGATCGTCCGCGCTCGTTGCGTGCGTCGGAATCGACGGGCTTCACATCGAATTCTCATCGCAGCATTCATGCGCAGGACATTGCGAAAAATCCTCGTCCGACGAAGTCACGCTCGAAGCCGATCCGCATCGCCATTGCGAGGATTTTGTTTTCACAAGCCCGCTTTTCAAGGATTTTTCCGACACGCGGCAGCTCGTTCAGACTCCGGAAATACCTTGCACCGACGCCCCCTTCCATATCGGGACGGCGAATTTGTTTGTCGTGGAGGAATGCCGGTTGCTGTCGAATATTCCGCTTGCGCCTCCGCCAATCGCGCCGTAAAACCATCTGCCGCTGGTCATTTGAAAATTTCCGCCGAAATAAAACAATCCGAGACGAAAGTGTCGGGTCAACTTTACGTTAAAAAATCGGTAGTGAAATTTTATGCACATAAAAAAATTTTTTGCGGCGCTTTTGCTTTTGCCAATTTTGTGCGCCGCGCAAACCAAATATAAATTTACAAAAGAACAGGCAATATCGTTCGCGCTTGAAAATAATAAGGATTTAAAGGCCGTGAAAATCGGCATCGAAGCCGCGAACTCCAAACTCGACCAGAGCGGGCGTCTTGAAAATCCATCGCTTTCTGCCGAATACGGAAACGACATGCTTTTTAACAACGAGGGCGAATACGAGGTCGGGGTGCGGCTCTCGCAGAAATTTCCGCTTCTCGGCAGGCTGTCGAAGGAAAAGGAAATATCGAAAATCGACGTGCGGCTTGCGCGCACGGAATATCTTGAAGCCCGCCGCGCGCTGGCCTTGAAGACGGAACTTGCGTACATCGCTTTGCAGGAGAAAATCGGGGCGCGCAAAATCAGGGAACGCGCATTGTCGCATCTTTTGGAGACGGAAAAGAACACCGCGAATGCGGCAAAAGCGGGCGAAGTATCGTCGCTCGACGCAACCTTTGCCAAGTCGGAGGCGGCGCGTTACAGACTCGACGTCATTCAGGCGAAAATCGACGAGGACGCCGCGATGATAGAGTTGGAGGAGGCTCTCGGATTGGACGGAAACGACAAAGTCGAATTGCTCGATTCGCTGGAAATTCAAAAAATTCCCGTCTCGAATTTTAGCGCGGGCGTGCTCGAAAACCGTCCCGACTACCAAATGTTCAAACTTGCGGCCGACAGTTCGCAGGCGGAAATCGCGCTCATAAACGCGAGGAAATTCGACGATGTCGAAGTCGGAATCTTCTATTCGCACGGCAAGGAGGTCGAAAGCGGTTCGCTCGAAAACAAGAGCGTTCTCGGATTGGCGGTGAGCGTTGCGCTTCCGTTTAATTCGTTCGACGGCTCAATCGGCGAGAAACTCGCCAACCGAAGGCAGGCCGAAAATCGGGCGGCCGCCAAGGAAACGTCGATTCGCAACGAAATAAGGCTTTGGGCGATGCGCTCAAAAAGCTATTCGTCGGCCTTCGACGAGTATAAAAAAGACATTGACGCTCTCTCGAAAAAGTCTCTCGCCGATTTGAACGCCGCATATGGCCAAGGGCAGACGGACATTCTTCAGGTCTTGAAGACAAGGCAGAATATTTTCGAGCTTGAACTTACGCGCCTGAATATAACGGCGCAGCAGGCCTCGGCGGTCGCCAATCTGCGCGCGGCTCTCGGATTAACTTCAAAAATTTCAAAAGATGAAAAATAAAAAATTTTATATATTTCTGATTATTTCTGTTCTTTCGCTGTCGCTGCGCGCCCAGCACGAAGGCTGCAACCACGGAGACGCGCCTTCGCTCGGCGGCTCGGCAGACTCCGCCGTCGTGCAGGTGCCGCCGACGGCGCGAAAAAACATCAATCTTGAAGTGGCGGTTGCTTCCGAAAGAAAAATAGACACGCTTCTGACGGCCGTCGGCAACGCCGAATACATGCCGCAAAACATCGAGAACGTCTCCTCCCGAATAGAGGGGCGCATAACCGAACTTTACGTCCGTCCCGACGAGCTTGTGAAAAAGGGCGCGCCCGTCGTCATGATAGAAAGCAGGGTGTTCGGAAATCCGCCTCCGACCGTCACGCTCTATGCGCCGCGTTCCGGCACGGTGGAAAATATTTTCGTCGCAAAAGGTTCGCCGGTAACCCCGAACGAGAAAATAGCGACGGTTTCGGACACTTCCAAAATATACGCCGTAGCGCGCGTGTTTGAATCCGCGGTGTCGAAGCTGAAAATAGGGCAGACGGCCAGAATCAGATTCGAGGCTTTTCCCGACGAAGTTTACGCGGGTAAGCTCGTGAAATTCGCGTCCTCCCTGTCGCGGGACAATTCGACGTTGGCGGCTTATTTTGAAATCGACAATCGGGACTTGAAAATAAAATCGGGAATGCGCGCAGTCTTTTCGATAGTCTTGGACGGCTCGACCGCCAAAGTCGCCGTTCCGAAATCGGCCATAATCGGCGACCACGGAAATTTTTCCGTATTTGTGCGCGAATGCCCGAACGATATGGTGTTTGAGAAAAGGCACGTCGCAACGGGGAAGTCGGACGATACGCACGTCGAGATTTTGGACGGCGTAAAGGCCGGCGAAAGCGTGGCGTCAAGGGGGGTATACCAGCTCCAGTTTATGCCTCCGCCGAGCGGCGGGCATTCGGAGTCCGGCAATGCGGAAGCCCATGGCGAAGCCGAAAAGGACGGCGCTCATTCGCATTCCGAAAAATGCGCCGAAGACGTCAAACACGCCGACGAAGCGAAGAAAGACTCCGCGGAATGCGCTGCGGACCACGACCATTATGAGCACGAAAAAGGGGAGGCCGAAACGCACGGCGAAAAATCCTATTTCGACACTCTGCTGTTTTGCGTTTTCGGCGCGTCGATTTTGCTTAACGCGATATTCGTATTGTCGCAATTTGTGTCCCGCAGAAAGGACGGTTCGCTGTGAAAATCTTTACGGCAATAATCGGATACTGTCTCGCCAACAGATTTCTTACGCTCGCGCTTTCGGTTATAGTGGCGTGTTTCGGCGCGTATTCGACTTCGCAACTGCCGGTGGACATTCTTCCCAATCTCGACAAGTCCATCACCACCGTAGTGGCGGAAGCTCCCGGACTTGCGCCCGAGGAGATAGAGAAAACCGTCGCCATTCCGATTGAAAACGCGCTTGCGGGGCTTAACGGCGTGAAACGCATTAGAAGCGCAAACACGCCGAGCCTGTCGCTTATAAATATCGAATTCGGCTGGAACGCGGATTCTTATAAAATGCGCCAGCTTGTGCAGGAGCGTTTGCAGACTATCCAGTCGTCCCTGCCCGACGGGGTCACGACCACGATAGCGCCGATAGCGTCGGTTATGGGAGAGATTATAGTGATGTCCCTCGGCTCTAAAAATCCGCGCATAACTCCCATTGAATTGCGCACGCTTGCCGACTATACCGTTTCCAGGCGCCTTTCCTCCATCGCGGGGGTATCGCAGATTCTTTCGACGGGCGGCGGCGTGAAACAGTACAAAATCATTCCCGACACGCAGAAAATGGCGGCGTACGGAATCACTTTCGACGATGTCTGTCAGGCCGCAAAAAACGCGCAATCCAATACGGGCGGCGGCATAGTCAACAAAAACGGAACGGAGGTCGCCATACGCAATATAGGGCGGAGCGCGGACATTAAGGACATTGCCGACGCCGTCGTAAAGACCGTAGGCGGAAAAAGCGTTCTGATAAAAGACGTGGCCGAGACGAAAATCGACAAGGCCGTTTTGCGCGGCGACTCCGCCGTGGACGGACGCGAAGGCATCGTTCTCACCCTGACGAAACAGCCCGATACCGACACGCTGAAAATCACAAAAGACGTGGAAAACGCAATCGCGGAGATTTCAAAAAATCTTCCCGACGGCGTCGAGCTGAAAATAGTCTACCGTCAGGACGAATTCATAAATTCGGCGATAGACAATGTCGAGACCGCCATTCGCGACGGCGCGATTATGGTTTTCATAATTCTTCTTGTTTTTCTTTTCAACATACGCACCACGCTAATCACCATAACCGCGATACCCGTCTCCTTCGCCATTACGATGATTTATTTTTACGCCACGGGGTCGTCAATAAACACGATGACACTCGGCGGGCTTGCGGTTGCCGTCGGAATGCTCGTCGACGACGCCATTGTCGATGTTGAAAACGTGCACAGGCGTCTGCGCGAAAACGCATTCGCCAAAAAAAGGAGAAGGCCGCTGGCGGTTATTCTCGATGCCTGCGTGGAAATACGTGCTTCAATCTTCTATGCGACGGCGATTATTGTAATAGTATTTTTGCCTACCCTCGGACTTGCGGGAATGGAGGGCAAAATGTTCCGCCCCTTGGCGGAGGCGGTTGTCGTTTCGATGGCCGCGTCGTTTTTGGTGGCGCTTACGCTCGTTCCCGTGCTGTGTTCGCTGATGCTGAAAAAAGTCTCGGCGCGCGCCGCCGGCGAACCCCTTGTTTCCAGCGCGATAAAATTCTTCGCAGAGCGCGTTTTGATTTTGCCTTCGATACGCTTCCCGTATGCGGCTCTGTTTGCGGCGGCGATGCTGACGGCTTCCGCGTTCGCGCTTTTGCCGATTATGGGGCGCGACTTTATCCCGCCGCTTAACGAGGGCAGCTCGCTTGTGATTTTGCAGCTTTCCCCCGACAGTTCCATAGAGCGCTCGAAGGAAATCGCTGCGATAGCGGAAAGGTCGCTGGCGCACATTCCGGAAATAAAAAGCGTTGCGCGAAAAATCGGGCGCGCCGAGGGCGACGACCACGCGGAGCCCGTAAATATCGTAAAGCTAAACCTCGAGTTTGAAAAGTCCGAACGTCCGCATTCGGACGTCATAGAGGACGTGCGAAAGGCTCTCGAAAACGTCAGGGGAATCTCCTTTTCCATAGGCCAGCCGATGGCGCACAGGCTCGACTATATGCTCAGCGGCGTGCAGTCGCAAATTGCGGTGAAGATTTTCGGCCCCGATTTGCGCATTCTCGAACTAAAAGCCCAAGAGCTTGCGAAACTGATTGCGCCCTTGAAGGGGGCGGTCGATGTCAACGTGGAAAAGCAGACGCCGACAAAGCAGATAAAAATAATTCCCGACCGTCAAAAGCTGAAACTATACGGCATACAGATAGGGAAACTCAACGACACTTTGCGCGACGCGCTCGGCGGCGTCGCCGTGGCGGGTGTCGTGGATTCCGACGCGTCGTTCGACGTTTTTGTCAGGCTCGCGGAGAACGAGATAGCCGACGGAAAAAAGATTTCCGAAATTCTCGTGGACAATCAGGACGGCGCGAAATTTCCGCTTTCGTCTTTTGCGGAGGTTGTTGTGGGCGCGGGGCCCAACCATATCAACCGCGAAAAATTGACGCGCAGAATAGTGGTGTCGCTAAACGTTTCCGGCGCGAGTTCCGTGGAGCTTGCAGACGAAATTAAAAAGGCTATATCCGACAAGCTCGCTTTGCCGACCGGATATTTTGCGGTTGTCGAAGGCCAGTTTCAGAGCCGCGTGGACGCCGAAAAAAGAATGTCGATACTTTTCGTTTTCTCAATGTTCGCAATGTTCGCCTTGCTCTATACGCATTTTAAAAGCGCGAATCTTGTCATGCAGATTTTGCTCGCCGTGCCGATTGCGTTTGCGGGCGGAATCGTTTTCACCTGGCATTTCATAGGCACGATGTCGGTCGCGTCCCTTATCGGAATGATTGCGCTTGCGGGCATTGCCGCGCGAAACACCATAATGCTCGTTTCGCACTATTTGCATTTGATGTCGAACGAGGGCGAACGGTTCGGCGAAAAAATGATACTTCGCGGAACGCTCGAGCGCCTGAACCCGATTTTAATGACGGCTTTGACGGCGGCATTTGCGCTTATTCCCATTATGGCGCACGCCGACGCCCCCGGAAAGGAGCTGCTGTATCCCGTTTCCGTTATGATTGTCGGCGGACTCGTGTCTTCGACTTTGCTGAGCGTCGTCGTTACGCCGGCGGCTTTTGCGCTGTTCGGATACCGCGAAAAAAACGCCGCCGAAACGGAGGATTTTCTCGACATCGGCAAAAGCGCGTAAATCATAGCGTGTTAATATGAAAGTTGCGATAACGTCCATAGCGTACAAGACGGGAGACTGCAAACTCTCGAACGCCGAATTGTCCGAACGGTTCGGCGTGGGCGTTATGCGCAAAATCGCGGATATGTCGGGGATACTCGAACGCCGAATCGCCGCACGCGGGGAATGCGCTTCCGACTTGGCGGTGGAGGCGGCTCGGCTGCTCGAAAATAGGGGTCTTTCCTCGCTTTCCGACATAGACCTCCTTCTGTTCGCCACACAAACCCCCGACTATATAATGCCGACGACCGCCTGCATTCTCCAAGAGCGTCTGGGGCTGAAAGAATCGTGCGCGGCTTTCGACATAAATTTGGGCTGCTCGCAATTTCCCTATGCTTTGGCAACCGCGGCGGCGTGGCTGAATTCCTCTCTGGCGAAAAAAGCGCTGGTCATAACCGCCGACACTCCCTCGCGGCTGATAAACCCGCTGGACAAAAGCGCGGTCTCGCTTTTCGGGGACGCAGCCGCGGCTACCGTAGTCGAAAAATCCCCCGACGATTCGATTGCCGATTTTGAGTTCGGCACAAACGGCAAAGGCTTTGACAGCCTTATATGTCCGGCGTCGGGCATGAGAAATCCTCCTACTCGGGCGGACTATGTCGAAAGCGTCGACGAGAACGGAAATTTGCGCAGCAATGCGAATATGAAAATCGACGGATTTAAAATATTCGCCTTCGCCTATAAAACCGTTCCGCTCGCGGTCGAAAACATTTTAAGGCGCAACAGGCTCGGCGTGGCGGACGTGGATTTGTTCGTATTCCATCAGGCGGGCGAAATGATGGTTTCGTCGGCGGCGAAAAGGCTTAAAATTCCGCCCGCGAAAATCTACTACAAAATGCACGACATCGGCAACTGCGGCGGCGCGAGCGTTCCGATAGCGCTTGCGGACGCCGCCTTAAACGGCCGCCTAAAAGCGGGTATGAAAGTTGTCGTATGCGCCTTTGGAGTCGGTCTCTCATGGGGGGCGGCGCTGATTGAATGGAGCGGAAGCTTCCGCGGGGCGGCCACGCTTGACGACTATTCGGCGTCCCCTCCCAAACCCCAATCGCAGTCGCATGCCGACAAATAAACGGTTTTTGCCCGCAGTCGGCGCGCGGAAATTGTGAGAGAAAAAGCTTTAAAAATTTTGCCGCCGGTACATAAATGTCGGAATGAAGAATTTTTATCTGACAACGGCAATCGATTACGCAAACGGCTCTCCCCACCTCGGACACGCCTATGAAAAGGTGCTTACCGACGTCATAGCGCGATATAAACGCCTTTGCGGAGTTCCGGTA
>JABLTK010128211.1_pt1 | contig 19598 bp, 11 predicted proteins | sample 7160131 | NCBI WGS metagenome assembly JABLTK01 (sample SAMN14651221, study PRJNA627086) | human gut metagenome | isolation source: feces | host: Homo sapiens
GGAAAGCCGTGTGATGGGAAACTGTCACGCACGGTTTGGAGCGGGGGAAAATCTGGAGGAACGGATATGCAGCCTGCGGCTGCATATCCCGACCAAAGGATTACCTATCGCTATCCTTTGAAATGGTCGCCGCAGCCATGGAAAGCAAGCGGTTGGGGCTGTGTCAAAAAAGCCTGTTCGTGGTCCCGAACCATTTAACAGAGCAATGGGCATCTGAGTTCTTGCAGTTATATCCCTCTGCAAATATCCTTGTTTCTACACGCAAAGACTTTGAAACCCGAAACCGCAAGAAGTTCTGTTCCCGTATTGCTACGGGTGATTATGACGCAGTCATCATCGGCCATTCGCAGTTTGAAAAGATACCCGTGAGCGTAGAGCGGCAGCGGGCAATCCTTGAAGACCAGCTTGAAGAAATCGTCGGGGGTATCTCCGAAGCAAAACGCGCAAATGCAGAACGCTTCACGATAAAGCAAATGGAAAAGACACGCCGCTCACTCAAACTGAAACTTGATAAGCTCAACAGTCAGAGCCGTAAGGATGATGTTGTAACCTTTGAAGAATTGGGTGTCGATCGGCTGTTTGTGGACGAGACGCATGGCTTCAAAAACCTGTTCCTATATACGAAGATGCGAAATGTTGCAGGCTTATCCCAGACCGAAGCACAGAAATCATCTGACCTCTTTATGAAGTGCCGATATATGGATGAGCTGACCGGAAACCGAGGTATCGTATTTGCAACAGGGACACCCATCAGCAACTCCATGACGGAAATGTACACCATGCAGCGATATTTAGAGTACGACCTATTAAAGTCTCAGGGCTTGCAGCATTTTGACTGCTGGGCTTCCACTTTCGGAGAGACCATAACTGCCATAGAGCTTGCACCTGAAGGAACGGGCTATCGTGCAAAAACACGGTTCGCCCGTTTTTATAATCTTCCAGAACTCATAGCGATGTTTAAGCAAGTAGCGGATGTGCAAACGGCGGATATGTTAAAGCTCCCCATTCCCGAAGCGGAATACCACAATGAGGTTATCAAACCTTCCAAATTCCAAAAGGACATGGCGGCATCTTTCTCCGAGAGAGCCGAAAAAGTAAGGAACGGCATGGTTGATGCAACCGTAGATAATATGCTGAAGATAACCAATGACGGCAGAAAGTTAGCGCTTGACCAGCGGCTTACAGACGAATTATTGCCCGATGATCCTGAGAGCAAAGTCAACCTCTGCCTTGATAATATCCATCGAATTTGGGAAGAAAGCAAGGAACAGCGGTCAACTCAAATGGTGTTCTGCGACCTGTCTACTCCCCACGGCGACGGAGCCTTTAATGTGTATGACGATTTGAAAACAAAGCTCGTTGCCTTCGGTGTCCCTGCCGAAGAAATTGCCTTTATCCACGATGCAAAGACCGAAGCACAAAAGGCAGCGCTTTTCTCAAACGTGAGAAACGGTAATGTACGTATTCTGCTCGGTTCTACAGCAAAAATGGGCGCAGGCACCAATGTGCAAAAGCGGCTCATTGCCGAGCATCACTTGGATATTCCTTGGCGGCCTTCGGACATCGAACAGCGTGAAGGGCGTATCCTTCGCCAAGGCAATGAGAACAGCCGAGTTCAGATTTATCGTTATGTTACCGAGAATACTTTCGATAGCTATATGTGGCAGACAATCGAAAACAAACAGCGATTCATTTCGCAGATCATGACCAGTAAATCACCCGTTCGCTCCTGTGAGGATGTGGACGAAACGGCGCTGTCCTATGCTGAAATCAAAGCTCTTGCAACGGGAAACGAGGAAGCTCTTGACCGCTGTGCTTTCTGCTATTACAGCGATTTCAACGGCCGGTTTTCCCACAGAACACACCGGGGCTTCGATCAGTGCAGGTTCGCCATTGAGCTGATGTTTGATGAGAAATATCCAACCACCAAGGCACTCCAGATAGACCATAGTGCCTGACCGGAGATTCGCAGCCTGCGGGCTGCGGCAACCACGCTCCCGAGGACAGCCAAGGCTCTCCTCGTGCCCGTGGTTCATGAAAGTCTTACGAGAGTTTACACAAACTTCTTGACACTACCGCCTTTTCTGCTTATATGTGTATTGATTCGATGTACTATTCGGTAAAATGTAAAAATCTTTGCAATTTCCGACTTTGCAGGCTAAAATCACGTAAAATAAATGTGACAAATATGTTCAAACATGCTACAATATTTTCATGTTATGCAATTGCTGTCAATTCTCCTAACCTGAAATCTCAAAGCGTAAAGGAAAAAGAAAAAACACATGAAAGGCACATTTGTTAAAAGGCTCTGTTGTTTTTCTATCGCTTTCGTTAACTTGTTTGTAACATATTTCGCAACGCCCGCGAAGGTGATAGCGGATGAGATTGAAACGGAACGGAATCTTCAAATATATGCAGAGAACACTTTGTTCGGCAAAGAAACACAGGTAGACCACAGCCGCTTGGTTGGGGAACTTGTGGATCAGCGCAGCGAGAGCGAAAAGCAGTTCCGTCGAGCGGACGGGCTGACGGAAGCAGTGGTTTATCCCTATCCCGTGCATTATCAGGAAAACGGCGAGTGGAAGGATATCGACAATACACTGATTCCACTGGACGGGGAGGTTGGATATCGGACAAGGGATGGAGCAGACGTGCAGTTCGGTGCGTCGCTGTCTTCGAAGGAGTTGGTACGCTATGAATGGGAGGGACAGCCCGTTGCATGGCGTTTTTTGCGCTTGGAAGACGGCGAAGCGAAAATCGTTTCAGCGGAGAGTGCGGAGCTTGCCGGGCTGAATAAAGATGAACGCAGGGACATGGAGATGCGCTTTCCCGAAACACTGTCCTCGACAATCGTGTATGAGGACCTCGAAAGCGGCGCGAGCATAAGATACGTCTTGACCTCGTATATTCTGACGGAGTATATTACACTGTCCGAAAAGCCGGAGGAAAAGGTCGCCTTTCAGTTGGAGCTTCAATGCGAAGGGCTGCAACCAATCATGGATGCGGACGGAAGCATTCGATTCATCAATGACACAGAGGAAACCGTGTTCGCCATGGGGATCCCGGTCATGGACGACGCCAACGGCGAACAGTGCGAAGACTTCGACGTCAGCCTCATGACCGCAGAGACGTTTGCGGAATGGATTGAGACGGAACAGGTGGCAAGGGCCGCGCGTGTAAACACAGACGCTTCGAACAGGGAAACGGAAACCCCAATCATACCGGAATCGAACAGCGCTTCTCCGAGCAGGCGTACGCCGGTACAGAATGTCGAGGACAGCATAGCAGAGGGAACAAAGCCGGAAGAGCCGTTCCTTCCAATTCGTTTAAACATTGCCCCTGACGATCCGAACAGCGATATTGAGAGCATCCCCGAGTTTTATCAGCCGATGGATGCGGATGAAGCCATGACTGCTTCTCTGTTTTTATTCACAGACGGAGAAGGAACCGAATACTATCGGGTTTATGGCAGTTATCGGGAGGAAATTGGCTTTTACGCCTGTGATGCGTTTGCCGAAGACGTGATACTCGATACAGTCTTCACCGCAGAGGAGGATGTCGAACTATGGTCGTTCGGAAGGGAAGAGGAATTCCTTGCTTTGGAAAAGGAGGAAGCGGCCGATGAGGTCTCGGATGTAGAGATACCAATTGCAGAAGAGGGCGCTGCGGAATCGGAGACTGAGGAGCCTGAAGACGCGAACGCGTCGGCAGAAGCGGAAACGGAGTTAACGGAATTGGATCAGGAAGCGTATATCCTGGAAGATATTCCACTTCCGGAGTATTCGCTTGCCGGAACGAACGAGTATACTTTTGTGTATATGATCGTGCCAGATATGGAGTGGTTGCTGGATGAGACCCGCGCATATCCTGTCGTGATTGACCCGGACATCCGGCCGACGTTCAGCGGATCGGTTGACGACACGTATATCAGTTACAGTTCGCAGAGCAGCAATTATAATACGCGGGATCGATTGAAGATCGGCGGAACGCCGCATTACCGTTCGCTGATTCGAATCAACGGATTGCCGTCGCTGGAAACGGGCGATGTAATCGTGGAAGCGACGCTGAATCTTTCCCGCTATAATACGAGCAGCGCGTACAATAAGGAGATCGACCTGTACAAGGTCTTGACGGCATGGGATTTCAGCACGGTCACCTGGAGCAGCTTCCAGCCGGACAGTACAAGCTCCGTTGAACGCGAGCATATCTCTGCGGTCGCTGCGACCTGCGGGCAGAACAAGTTCAATCAATTCGATATCACCGATCTTGTGAAGTTTTGGTACGCGAATCCGTCGCAAAACTTCGGCGTGTTGCTGGAATCGTGGAAGGAATCTTCCAACTGGTACACGGAATACCGATCTTCCAATTATAATTCCACCTATTCGGGACATCCGTATTTCTCGATCATCTATGTCAGCAGTACGGGACTTGAGGACCGGTTCACCTATCACAGCCAGAGCGCGGGCCGGGCCGGGACGGGGGCAATCAACGATTTCTCGGGCAACTTGACATGGACCCACGCGGACGCCTCGATTGCCAACGGTATTCTCCCTATCTCGCTTTCCCACGTTTACAACACAAACGATCTGACAACGGATATCGGGTATGGGTACGGCTGGCGGCTGAACTATTCGCAGTCGCTGAAAAAGGTCGAGTTGGAAAACCGAACCGAAACCGCAACCTATTATCAACTGACCGACGGCGACGGGACACGGCATTATTACAAGTACAGCAGTGCCAATACCTATGTCAATGAATTGGATCACGACAGTACCCTGACAATCTCGGGAAACACAGTTACGATCGTGGATAAGGGCGGGAACAAACGGATCTTCGACTGCGATTCTGCCGTGGAGAATGGACGACTGACAACGGTCGAGGATGCGAACGGGAATCAAACACTGATTTCGTACAGTTCTACCATGATCACCAACCTGCAGATATCCTCGATCCAGGAGAAGCTCTCGGGGCAATCTGCGGGACAGAGCCTTACACTGTCCTATTCTGAAAACCGGCTCTCCTCAGTCGCGTCGCCGGACGGACGGAACGTAAGCTATACCTATTCCTCGGGCGATCTGACCGAAATCTCGTATGCAGATGGCAAGAGCTGTTCGTATGCCTATTCCAACCATTGCATGACACAGGCAAGGAATATCGACAGCTACAATCTGAACTATACCTACAATTCCGCCGCGCCGTACCGGGTGACGAAGGTTGAAGAAAAAGCGGGAGCGACCACCGGGCAATATCTTTCGTTCGATTATGGTTGGAACCGTACCACGGTATGGGACAAGCAGGGACGGGATACGACCTATCAGTTTGACAATAACGGGCAGGCAGTCAGCGTGCGCGACAGCGCGGGAAACGCGGTATATGCGGCATATAATACGGACGATCGCACGGTTACACAGCTATCCGCCGTGTCCAAAATGCAGAGCACGGTGTTCAATCTGTTGAAGAACCATGGATTTGAAACGACGAGTTCCAGCGGGAACCCATGGACGAGAAGCAATACGTCCTATGTGGCCTTTGCCTCGACATATGCGCACACGGGGAAGTACAGCCTGAAAATGGTCAGTACCGCAAGCCGCATGGTCGATGCGACGCAGACCGCATCCGTTACGGCAGGCGAAACCTATACGTTTTCCGCATATTTCAGCGGGCAGGCGGGAGCTAAACTGCAAGTCCTGAACGGAAGCGATGTATTGGCGACCTCGGATTCCGTAATGACTGCCGGGACGGTTGGCGCGGAATGGACGCGCGGGTCGGTCACGTTTACGGTTCCGAGCGGAGTCACCTCCGTTACCGTGAAGATCGAGCTGCCGAGCGACAGCGCCGGAACGGTATATGTGGATTCCGCACAGTTGGAGGTCGGCGCGAGCCCGAACCGATACAACATGATCCAGAATGGCGACTTCTCGGACGGGACAACGGCTTGGACGACCAGTAGCCGCATCTCCTCCTCGACCGACGGTGTTACAACGGATAGCGACGCTTCCCATCCGGCTGCGTTCTCAAATTCCGTGTATCATATAACCGGAACATGTGATTACCAGAAGTATATCTATCAGGCGATCACCGTAGCGGGAAAGAAGGGGGATACTTATTCGTTCGGTGCATGGCTGCGTTCCGATTCCGTCCCATTGACGACCCAGCCCAACGGCAGCTCGACCCGGTTGTACGGGGTCAAGCGCATTTCAGTGGAATTCTTAAACGGTAGTAAGACGGTCAATACCGCGACGATCTATTTTAACGCAGATACGAACGATTGGCAGTTCGCGTGCGGCAGTGCGGTCGCAACCGGCGCATATACGTCGATCCGGCTCAACCTGAACTTCCATTACACGCGAAACGATTGCTATTACGACGGCGTTCAACTCTATAAGGAGGAGTTCTCGCAGGCGTATGCCTACGATTCCTCCGGCAACCTCACCGGCTATACCTCGCTGATCGGGCAGCAGAACACCTTTACTTACAACAGCAGCAACGACGTCACCAAGAGCACCGACCCGCGCGGCAACACCACAACCTATACCTACGACGATCACCACAACCTCCTCACGAGCACATCCCCTGAGGGCGTTGTGGCCTCCAACACGTATCATGACGTTGGCCTGCCCACCGAAACCAGGGTCGGCACTGATACAAACTATATCCGCAGCACTACTGCGTATGATAACGCATCCGGCATTGCAATTAGCGAAACGGATGCTTTGGGCAATGCAACCACTTATACACTTGACTCTACTTTACGTACGAGAACTGCCATTACCGATGCAAGAAATAATATAACGACCTACACATATGGTTCCCCTGCGGACTATGGTCGATTGCAGTCGATCACAACAACAGGACTCAATCCTGTCGCTTATTCCTATACCTCAAACGGTGAAATCCAAACGATCTCTCGTGGAGGAACAAGTTATAATTACAGTTATGACATTTGGGGACGTTCGCGGGGATTAACGGTAGGTGCGTCAAGCCTTTCTACCAATATTTTTAATGATGCTGGTCTGCTGGCGGGGGTCGAGTACGGCAATGGGTTCGCTGTCGAATACGAATATGATAATTTGGATCGACTGATTGCCGTGAAAACGAAACCCGCTGATAGCGACACGTATAGCACTGCCTATGAGTATATTTACAACGGGAATGGCGAACTGTATGAAGAACGCAATTATCTGACCAATCGAGCGTTCTTCCATGAATACGATCATTCAGGACGCTGCGTTGCCTCGGTTGAAAAAACATTTACAGGAAGCTCTGCCTCGTTGACCTACGGAACGGCAGTATCGACCTATCTCTATCACTACGATGTGAACAATAATATCTCAAAGATTCAGCAAAGTATTGCGGGGTCTTCATGGGATATGGTTTACACATATGATAAAGACAACCGTGGTCTTACAACAACCATAGGAAATGGTATAGTCTTTACGAATTCTTACGATGCTATCGGGCGCATCCAGAGCAAGCAAATTGGGCTTTCGACTCCGTATTCGATTACCGTATCTTATAAAAACGGGGTCAATGGTTCGTCTTCCGTTCTGCTTGATACGTATAGAAATGGCGCGGATGATGCCTATTCCTACACCTATGATGCAAACAACAACATCCTGTCGGTGGCACAGGGAGAGGCTTCGTCTTCCTACGTTTATGATGCTGCAAACCAACTTGTTCGTGCGAATATCTACAATAGCAGCACCGACAATTATACCGCAACTTACACATATGACGGCAATGGAAACATCACAGCGAAGTCGATCTATCCGTATACTATCGGGGAGCTTGGCACAGCAACATCTACAATCCAATATGGTTATGAAACGGCTGGCTGGACGGATCAACTGACAAGCTACAATGGTCAATCCATCGTATACGATGCAAGCGGCAATCCGACCACATATTTGGGACAGTCGTTGTCCTGGAATGGCCTGCAACTCACGGGCGTGGGTGGCAATATTTCCTATTCCTACGATAAGGACGGTATTCGTCAGACCAAGACCGTTGGAACGGCAATCACGCAGTATTATTACAACGGGAACGTTCTGATGGGAACGTATGACGGTACGAACAAACTGCTTTTCAGCTATGACGAGCAAAGCAATGTCGTCGCTGTGGATTACAACGGCACCTATTATTACTATCTGCGCGATGGTCAGGGTAACATTATAAAGCTGATCGATGGCAATGGCGCAACTGTTGTCAGTTACTCGTATGACCCCTGGGGCGCATGTACGACTTCAGGCACCATGGCGAGTACGTTAGGCAATCTCAACCCGTTCCGCTATCACGGGTATGTGTATGACGAGGAGACGGGATGGTACTATTTGTCGAGCCGTTATTATAATCCTGAGGTGGGCCGTTACCTCTCCGCAGATACATTGAGCTCGACAGGACAGGGTGTGCTGGGCTATAATATGTATGCCTACTGCCTGAACAATCCGACAACAAACTATGATCCCTCGGGCAGCTTGTCATTCTCCAATCTGCTCTCCGGTGCAAAACTGTTAAGCGTCGGGCTTACGGCAGTGGCCGTGGGATTAACGGTCTTGACCTGCGGTGCCGCCGCACCCGTAATGGTAGCGGTGGCGGCGGTTACGGTAACGACAGGGGCAGTGACAGTAGCAAACGGACTTGCGGAGGTGCAGGAAGGGCTGACCGCAAGCAGCGAGGGCGCGCAGGACGGTACAAACTTCATGCGTGACGGGCTCATGCAGGGGAACAAAGAGGCATATGAATGTCAGCGGGATGTGATCGCCACGGTAGCAGAGGTCGGCACATTCATATGTACTGCCTATACCGGCCTGAAGGGCGGAGTATGCTTCGTTGCAGGAACGCTTGTCCTGACAGAGACGGGACAGGAGCCGATCGAGACCATAACGGAAGGGGAATATGTCTACGCTACAGACCCGGAGACGGGAGAAAGCGGATATAAACAAGTCGTCCAAACCTATGTAAACGAGACGAATGAACTGGTCCATTTGCAGTACGACGGAACAACTGTTACCACGACGCCCACGCATCCATTCTATCAACCGCAAAAGGGTTGGATCGATGCAATCGACTTGCGCGCAGGGGACATCCTCGTCAGGAGCAACGGCGAGTATGTCGTGGTCGAGGCAATCGAGCATGAGCTGCTGGAATCCCCGATCACTGTCTACAACTTCGAGGTCGAGGACTTCCACACCTATTATGTCGGCGACACAAGTGTGTTGGTGCATAATAAGTGTGGGTATGACAGAAAAATTAGTCCGACTAGGATTGAGCAACAGTTAAATTTGCCTGAGAAAACATTTCATCGGGTCTTAAAACCAAGGATTTTAAAGGAAGCACCGCCAAATATAAAGTTAGTTGAAAAGAATCCAGACATTCTTCTAAACAAAAGCATGGATATTGCTTATCAAGGAGCGAAAGGTGTGGGCTTTCAAAAGACAGGATTAAACTTGCTACGGATGATAAATGAAATGAGGTTGTCCTAAATGGTGGTTTGTGATTTTGTGATTGTTGCATTAGATCAGAAACGTCCAAAGAAGATAAACCTTGGAGATATAGACGTATATAGCACTAATCGTAATTACTTGATGGCGCCAAAACAATACACCGGGGGACTTTTCATTTTACAAGCGTTAAGAGGGATTTGGTATCTGTTTTATCCGCAGAATGAGCAACTTTACACGAATGGATTTTGTGATTTCGGTGAGTCTAATCAATTTGGGGAGAATACGATTCATGTTAGAGAATGCTGGGTTGAAACTATTGCGAAAATAGTTGAGTTTCATGTAATGAATTCTCCCCATCAGTTGGTGGGCTTGATGTTTCGTTTGGATACTACTGATAAAGAAATTGTCCATTCCCCGCGTTGCCTATCTGATTTTTTAGCTGATTTAAAGGCCGATAGGCTTCAGTTTAATGAACTATACTTTGTCGACGGCTACAGGATAAGTACCGATTGAGTCGGTATCCGGGGAAGATTATGTCTACGCTACGGATCCTGAGACGGGAGAAAGCGGATATAAACAAGTCGTCCAAACCTATGTAAACGAGACGAATGAACTGGTGCATGTGAAGACCGCTAAGGACGAGATCGTCTGTACCAGGGAGCACCCGTTCTACGTACCGGTCCGGGGCTGGACGGCAGCCTGCGATCTGCGCGCAGGGGACATCCTCGTCAGGAGCAACGGCGAGTATGTAGTAGTCGAGGCGGTCGAGCATGAACTGCTGGAATCCCCGCTCACCGTCTACAACTTCGAGGTCGAGGATTTCCATACCTATCATGTTGGCAGCGCAAGCGTGCTGGTGCATAATAAATGCAATAACGAATGTTTATCACCGGAAAATCGCGTTGGAACAGGGAGTCCTAAGAATAATGGTACGCCAAACGGAACATTTACAAAAGTAACAGATTCAGGCGAGGTGTATTCGTTCACACGCTATAATGCAGACAGTCAGCCGGTAGTACGTATAGACTTTATGGGGAGACCCCATGCGGGCGTATTGCCGCACATTCATGTATACGGATATAATGAAAGCGGTCAGCGTAACTATTCCCATGTGTTCACGATGCTGATGCAAATGATCGATTAAATCTATTAGGAGGAAAATGGGAGTATGAGTGCCATTTGTATTGCTGTACTTCAAATCGATGGACCAGCATTGATAGACTGTTGCGATTTGGCGATATTAGAAGAAGAACATGGGATCGGAATACGTTTTGATGGGTTTTATGTAGAACCTTTTTTAGAATCGTACAGGTCGATTGGAGGAAGGTTAATTAATTTTTCTGATAACAGTTCTGTGGAAACATGCGAAGAATTATTATGCCCCGATTATTGTAATGTTGAACAGATTGAATCAAGATGCTCTTTTGAAACTAGATTAAAGAAAATTGTTCAGTCTGTCGGTTATTTTAAGGATAAAGGGGCTCGAGTTGAATTATTCTTAGGAGAAAGCGGAGAGACTTATGATGATTATGAACATATTACTTGCAAGATTGAGCAGGCAGTTAGTGTCATACTTAGCAAATATGATACAAGCAAAGCAATTCCTTCTTTGCATTTGATCTTTAAATGAGAACGATAGACGATTTGGTGCTTACACGGGGATGGTAAGAGAAAGGATTCAGCTACTCGTATGATCCCTGGGGCGCGTGTACGACTTCTGGCACCATGGCGAGCACGCTCGGTACATTGAACCCGTTCCGTTATCACGGGTATGTGTATGACGGTTCTGGCAATCTGTACTCAGCTTGTGACGCCGCGCTCGGCTTCACCATCTACTACGAGTACGACCATACCGATCGTTGCGTTAAGAGCTGCACAAAAGACAACGCAACGGACGCGATCCGGTCGTCCTATTCGTACCAGTACGATGTAAACAACAATCTCACAAAGCTCACCTGTTCGACCAACGGAACAACGTGGGCGACAACGTATACCTACGATAAGGACAACCGCCCGATCACCGCAACGCTCGCAAGCGGAAGCGCGATCACGAACACTTACGACAGCATAGGCAGACTCTCCACAAAGTCAATCGGTGCTTATACCACCACGCTTTCGTATCTTGCGGGGATAAACGGCTCACAGACGGCTATGGTGTCCTCCTACCAGAACGGTACGGATGCGGTGTACCAGTACGAGTATGATGCGAACGGGAACATTACCCACATTCAACAGGGTGATACGCACCTCTATTACCAGTACGATGCGCTGAATCAGCTTGTTCGCGAAGACAACAGCATCCTCAACAAGTCGATCACGTACACCTACGATGATCGTGGCAACATGCTGAATAAGACCGAGTATGCCTACGTTGCGAACGGAGGCACGCTTGGTGCGGCTGCGGATACCATTACCTATGGGTACGAATCCGAATATCAGGCTTGGGCAGACCAGTTGACGTCCTACGATGGGGAAGAGATTCGCTATGATGCAAGCGGTAATCCGACGACCTACCGCGGTTACACGATGGCGTGGCAGGGACGCAGGCTGACGGGTGCGACAAATGGTACAAATACCATTTCCTATTCCTACGACGAGAACGGAATCCGCACGCAAAAGACCGTCAACGGGACAGTAACCAATTACAACTACCACGGCTCCGCGCTGATCTCGCAGGCCACAGGCAATGACACCTTACTGTTCAGCTACGATGCGGCAGGCAATGTGGTTGCGGTCAACTACAACGGTACGTATTACTACTATGTCCGCAACGGGCAAAACGACATTATCCGTCTGATTGACGGTGATAACAATACCGTAGTAGAATACGCCTATGACAGTTGGGGCACACCGCTGTCCACCACCGGCACCTTGGCAAGTACATTAGGCGCGCAGAACCCGTTCCGCTACCGTGGGTATGTCTACGATGCCGAGACGGGGCTGTACTACGTAATCAGCCGTTATTACGATCCCGAGATCGGTCGGTGGATAAATGCAGATAATCAGCTCTCAACGGGTAGTGATTTAACAGGATTGAATTTGTTTGCATACTGCGGAAATAACCCTGTTAATAGAATTGATCCTACCGGAGAAGCTTGGTGGCATTGGGCGCTCGGTGCGGCAGTTGTGGCCGTAGTCGCAGTTGCTACAGTTGTTACCTGCGGTGGATTTGCGGCCGCAGCAACAGCAGTGTGTATGGTTGGTAGTGGTGTTGCGGCTGCCACGACCGCATCAACCGTTGCCGCCGGAGCATTTATAGGGTCGGCAACAGTTTATGGCATGGCAGTTTTGTCTGCCGCTTCCACTTCAAATTCCGTGCAAGAATTCAACGACCAAGGAAACTGGGGTACGGTTGCTGCAACAGCTTTTGGCGGGCTAACGGGTGGATATGATGGATATACAATGTCCAAAGCACAAGCGACTCAAACCGTTGCAGATGATGACACATTTTTGCCAGATAGTTTCTACTCTAAGCATGCGCCGAAGCAAAGTACTCCGAATTCGTCATATACAAATTACATATATAACGATTATACTGGAAAATATGAAAAATCGACAGCATATTATGATTTTGCTGGACGGCAAAATATAAGGATTGACTGGACAAATCATGGGTACGCTAATCACGGAAATCCACATGTGCATTATACAACTTATAATGCACAGTATCGAGATGGGTTTACTATAAGGTGGGATTAATGATGAATATGGGAAAAGTAGAAATTTTTCAAGGGAATAAAATTGAAATATTAGAAATGGTTCTTAAAAGCATTGACAATCAACTTGAATTATCGTGGGAAATATATTTTGAAAATGAAATTTATCGGATAACATTTTCTAATGTTTCGAGACTTAGGATTGGAGAAGTGTCGGCACCATTAGACATACACGGTTTTGAAATAATCAACCATTCCCAAAATGGTTGGGAGAAAGATTCTACGTATGAAATTCGTGATTTCGAAGATAATCGTGTCAACTTCTTTTGTGAATGTTTCAAATTGGAGGAGTGATTAAGAGAATTAATCGTCATAGTTGTTGCACTATACCAGCAAGTATCATATGGGGGGACAAAAGGCAGACTTTGGGGATAATCCCGCGACGAGAACGGAATCCGTACGCAAAAGACCGTCAACGGGACAGTAACCAATTACAACTACCACGGCTCCGCGCTGATCTCGCAGGTCACGGGCAATGACACTTTGCTGTTCAGTTACGATGCGGCAGGCAATGTAGCGGCGGTCAATTACAACGGCACATATTACTACTATGTCCGCAACGGGCAAAACGACGTTATCCGTCTGATTGACGGTGATAGCAATACCGTAGTAGAATATGCCTATGATAGCTGGGGCACACCGCTGTCCACCACCGGCACCTTGGCAAGTACATTAGGCGCGCAAAACCCGTTCCGCTACAGGGGTTATATTTACGACCCCGAAACCGCGCTCTACTACCTCCAGACCCGCTACTATGACCCCGAGACCGCTCGCTTTATCAACGCAGATATCTACGTCTCCACCGGTCAGGGCGTGCTTGGCCACAATATGTATGCGTATTGCATGAATAATCCCGCAAACATGCTGGATAGTGAGGGGACCGTTGGTCTAGCTTTGTTTATCGGCGGCCTGATAGCAACTGCCGTTGGTGCCGTTGTGGGTGGTATGCGTTCGGCTGCGGAAGGTGGTTCGTTCTGGGAAGGTGCCGCTAGTGGCGCAATCACAGCCGCATGTACAGCTGCGGCTATTGCAGTTAGCATTCTTGTTCTTCCAGCATCGCTGCCAGCAGCCGGAGTGCTGGCGACAACCCTGGCTGGCGGTGCGGGTGGCGCGGTCGGAGCAGCAATAGGATATGAAGCTGAATTGGCGGTTAATAAATTGCTAGTAGACAAATCAAAAAATGAAAATTCAAATAAACCAATTATAGAACGTACTCGGTCGGATATAGAGGCTCATAAAAGAGTAAAAGCCGGTCTGCGTGGCGGCATGATGGCTGGTGGTTTGGGTGCCGGCGGCACATTCTTACCGGGGGATCCTCTCAGCACGGGAGTGTACAGTTATTTCACCGGTTTTTTGGCTGAAGCTGTTAATACTTTGTTCTAGGAGAGATGTTCCGATGCAGAATGAATATGTTATTGCCGCTTTGCAGCTCTTTTCTGTCGTTTTGATCGTTGCTCTGTTTGCTGCCCGCATTGTGCAGCTGCGCTGTGAATTAAAGGAGTTTAAGGGATGGTCATGGCGTAAACCGGGTGACAACAAGAATCGAGTGCTCATGCTCCTTTTCTGGCCGGTGGGGGTAGCTACCTGTGGGTTTGTGGTGTATTGGGTGGTGCGCGGGATCTATTTTCTTTCTCTATATATGCGATTTGGCGAAATCATTTACTTTATATCGCCATTTGATTTCGCCGCTTGCGCAGGATTGTTGGGATTTCCCTTCTATGGGCTGATCGAGCACATGATTGTACGAAAAAGGCTGGGGGATCAGGCGCTGGATCTACTGTTTTGGGCCGGTGAACCTCCGGTGAGAACAAGCGCAGCTTTATTGGATGATTTTAGGAACTTTCCGGTCACGGAACCGTATATTGAGCGCGTACGCGGCATGGATCTGATGCAAAAAGCTTATATAGGGTTGGACATACTCAACATGAATCGCATTTTTTTCGGAATCAATAAATACCCTATGTGATCTTGTCCGCTGCTTGAGGTACGTAAGAATACTCTTAAGATTTCGTTCCACAAATTCCATATATTTCTCTCTGTTCCCGCAGTAGGAGAGATACATCAGCGTAGAAATGCACTTCAGCGTCAATTTTTCCGACTTGCTCCAAAGATCGTCCAGAGAAAATCCGGCCGACACATTCCACTCCGGATTGATGTTATAGATCCACTCAGAAATGGAGGCATAGGCCGTGATGTCCTTTATTCCGTCAAAACGAAGGGGGCGCAGTTTCCTATATAGACAACCGCAGAAAACATAGACATACGTATCCTGCAAATGGCAGGCGGGAATACGCTCCCGCAATCGGCAAAGATATTCTATATTCTTATTATCCGGAAATGTTTCCCGCATTTTGTCCAGCGTATCCATCGACACACCGAAATCCTCGAATACAGCAAATGGGCACATTTCGGTCGATAGAAGGAAAAGACCGCCGTGGGCATCTGCATCGTCAAACGCAGCCCGATTGGAAAGGAAATACTGCATCACATTCCCTGAAAAAAGCCCCTGTATTGCAGAAGTATAGTTTGAAAGGTCTTTTTCATCCCATAGGCTCTCGACCGCATCGCAGAAAAATGTCTCTTTGTTCAGGGTAAACTCCGGTAGATGGGAAAACAGTATCGGCAGGTCCGCTTTGTCCGCCATTTTCATAACGGAAATGGCGGTATCGTCAATCGGCAGGAATTCATGCAGTCTCTCTACAACATGCTTTGACCGAATGGGATGCAGACCCTCAATATACCTGCTCTCTTCATTCACGTGCACAAGAAACTCGGATTCCATACTTTTTAAGAGCTCACCAAAATCCGAGCCAGAGTCTTCTGATTGACTCGCATAAAGGTTGACAACAGAAAGACTGACTCCGCAAAGATCTGCAAAACATACTTTGCGTAGGATTTCACATTTTGCTTTACCAGAAGATGATTGTCCTATTTCGGATATTTGTGAGGCTATTCTTTCTGATAACATCTCGCCATGAGTAAGCAAGTAGACATATTCTATAAGTAGTTGTCTTTCTGCAATCTTATTCCATGCTCTTTGCCAGCTTGTTATGCTTGGGTGAAGTTGCTTAGCCTCTCTGAATAGATTGAATATCTCTATTGCTTCCTTTTCTTCTAAAGCCGGCTTAATTACTTTCAAAGACTGAATATTGCTCAAGTCGCCACTATAATTATACCAATCAATCTCACGCGATGTGATGAGCAACTTATAATGACAATGCAATTCGGATTGTAAGAGTTGAACAAGATAATTCCATTTGCTGAGATGGTTATCCAGATTGTCAATTAAGATGAGAATCTTTTCACCAAGCTGAATTCTTGCTTTAAAATATTGGGCAATATTCCCAATCTCTTTGATTTCATCGCACCATAGTAATTGATATGGTATATATTCATTTTGGAGGATATATGCTGCCTGCAAAGCCAGCGTGGTTTTTCCTTGCCCGCTAGAAGCTTTAATTACAGTAACTGTGTTTTCGCAAATGGAATTAATAACATCTTTTTCTAAGCTCGGTCGTTTGATTGGAAACCCACTTGCTATATCTGCTGGTGTTGCTTTTTTCCCCTCGTAAAAACTACGACCTTCATCAAGACTAGGCTTAGAGTAGTCCAGTTTACGAATCCAACTATGAGCTGGATTCTGAGGGCCCTTACTGATATCTATTTTGACAGATTGGATTTGGAAATCTAATTCCGCTTTGGTCACATAGGCCCGCTGCTCCATTTTTTCAAAGCAAAGGATTTTTATGCTGTTTGCAAATAAAGAAACATTGTCCGTGTTAATCTCATAAGTTCCAATTAAGGCTTTTTCAATTTCAGCAGCAAGTATAGATTTTTCAATTTTCTCAAATGACAAATGTGAAATAAATTCATCGAAATCATATACAGACCAATTCCAAGAAGGAGTGTTTTGCTTGATATTTGAAATCACACCAGTCCAATAGATGCGTGATTTTTCGTCCAGATCAGATGCAAATATCTTACTTAGATTGCCTTTTGCAACAGGAAAATCATAAACCAGCTTAAAAAATCTATTTTGATCCAGCAAATATGCTTCAAGAAAGTTTTTAAGCACATCAGGCAAAAAGCTGGCATCCTGTTTGTTGACGGAATATTTCAGCTGTATATGCGTGACATCACTGCTGTCATTTTTCTGCTTAATACAATCAATATCTTCAATTCCCTCAAGCTGAAAAGAAATGCCCGGACTTGATGACGAAAGAATTAAATAGCACGAATACAAGAATTGATACGAGTAGCCTCTGAGGGCGATTTGTCCGCCATCTCTGGAAGCATTTAATTCTTGGATATTGGCTTTTGGAACTGCAACTTTTTTGCCTTTCTTGTTCGTTCCTTTTCCCACATTCATCACCTTTCAATTTCTTATTGTTATTGTTAATTTACAAGTGCAGCTAATCAGCGCATATCAAGTTTTCCAGTTCAGAATATCGAAAAACTCTATTTCTGTAGGAAGGTAGATGGCATTCAACAATTCCATAGCCTTGTAATGAATGAAACAATTTAGATACTGTATTAAAAGAGAATCCCAGGTTTCTTTCGGCAACTGTTATTGTTGTAATAGGAGTATCCTTGAGATAATTATAAATTTCAAATATACTTTTTGTAGATTTGCCAATCTCCGTAAGGCGATGCTCATCTAGTGCAATGATACGCTCGTATTGTGTCATTAGCTTGGCGGATTTTTGGGCTACTTCACCTACAGCATTTACAAAGAACTTAATCCACCGAATATAACCACCACTGTATTGGGTAGACCGAAGCAAGTCAAAATATTCATTCTTATTGTGATACAAATACTCAGACAAACATATCAGTAGCTTTGCTTCTCTAGCGATATCACTCAGCATCATCGGCACAATGATTCTCCCAACAATACCGTTATATCGCTCAAATGGATGAATCATTTCAAACTGGTAATGCACCAAGGCAGCCTTAATCAACGGGTCAGTATTTTGATCGTTATAGAGATACGCAGAAATATCAGCCAGTGCTGGCAGTACTGCATCCGGTGCTGTGGGGTTGTATCCTTTGAGGTTCGTCTTTGCTCCTAACCAAAATGTTTGATGATCCCTAACGCTCATCGGATTATCCTCTGATTCTCTGTAAAGGGCGATGCCGCAAATTCGACTCAAATCAGGAGCGCAGATTTCCATATTTAGCGCTGCTCTGTATGCCGCCTCCAAGTCTATGATTGGAGATATGTTACCTTTGCCAGTTCCTCGACTGGTGAGTACCTCTTTGAAATCAGGACTGTCATAGTCAATCATACGAGAATAAGTACACTCTTTCAAAAGCATTAGCTCAGCAAATGCTTCTTTGTTTGGTGCATACTTAATGAGCCCTTCCAGAAAGCCAATGTTCCTATGGGCATCGATTAGCAACATAGCCAATTCGTCATCCATCTGATATATGTTCCCACGCATCAAGGGGCGAGGGGTGAAAGAATAGAATTTGAGACTGTTCTTTCCGGGTTCGATGTGCTCAATATAATCACCTGTGTAAGGCAGCATCACATATACCTCAACAACTAAAAGTCATTTTCAGTATATCATCGGTAAGGAGAATAGAAAAGCACTATTTCCTGATTTATTTCAAAATATCAGGAAATAGTGCAATAAAAATCAGAAATGGAGTTCCATGAATTAGACATTCAAGCACAACCTACAAACTCAAGCTGAACAACGGAGACATGAAAGCTGTTCAGGGCGATACAGGTCATGCTCAGTTGAAAATGGTATCGGATGTGTATTCTCATATATTAGATGAGGACAGACGGTACAACGCAGAAAAGATGGAGCGTGACTTCTACAAGAAAGCAGAAGAAAAGGTATCAACCGAACCTACGGCAAAGCCTACGAATGCTGCTACAGAGCAGCTCATGAATTTGTTAAACTCGTCACCGGACCTTGCTGCACAGCTTTTGCAAATGCTCACAGCAAACCAAACGGGACAGGCTGTGACAGCATGAACTTGTTAGCAAGAAAAACAGCAAAAATGAGCTGTTAGCAAAAAAGGACGTTTTTGTTAGCAAGGAGGTCAAACCTAAGACCCCTTGTTAGCAAGACAAAAAGGCAAAATAATCTAAGAAATGAGGCAAGACGAATGTACTCGTTAGCAAAATCTTGGAAGACAGAAAAAAGAAAACCCAGAAAAATGCCTATTTCTCTGGGCTTTTGGCGTCCCCGGCGCGATTCGAACGCGCGGCCTTTCGCTTAGGAGAAGCCCCCGAGGGGCATTTTCGACTCCCTACAAATCCCCGAAAGTCCTTGATTTTACTGGCTTTTCCGAGGTTTTGCTGTCAATAAATTCTCGTCCAAAACCTGCTAATTTTTCGTGGTTTTTTGCCTTCCTTTTAGCAGGGTATTAGCAAATGCAAAGAAATATGGGAAACATCATTGAGTTAATCTGTAACCCATAA
>JABLTK010011069.1_pt1 | contig 19565 bp, 20 predicted proteins | sample 7160131 | NCBI WGS metagenome assembly JABLTK01 (sample SAMN14651221, study PRJNA627086) | human gut metagenome | isolation source: feces | host: Homo sapiens
ATTTTTTGTTTGTCGTAATTCAAACTATATCATATTTGGTATTTCCTTTTCAATATATTTAGTGTGTCATATCTATTGTAAACCTATAAATTTAGAAAAATTATTGTTTTGGTATTTATTACATAAATTAAGAATAAAATCAATTAAGAGAGGTAGTACAAGATAATGCTAAATATTATATGGCCAATTTTTTTAATAATTTCTTTTGTGTATGGAATTTGTTTTGGAAATATATCAAAAACAAATTATGCTATTTTCGAATCAACAGAGAATGCAATTAACTTATGCTTACAACTGCTTGGAACTATTTGCTTGTGGAATGGTATAATGAAAATTGCAGAGAAAACTAGTATAATGAATAAGCTAAAAAGGACTTTAAAACCTATTCTTAAGGTTCTATTTCCAAAAATAAAAGAAAACGATGAGGAATATACAGAAATATCAATGAACATGATAGCGAACATTATGGGACTTCGGCAATGCGGCAACACCAATGGGCTTAAAGGCAATGAAATCACTACAGAAAAGGAATAAAGACAAAAATAAATTAAGTGATGAAATGGCAATTTTTATTGTACTTAATACTGCTTCAATACAGATAATTCCAACAACTGTAATTGCGATAAGAAATTCATTAGGGTCAAAAAATCCAACATCTATATTATTACCAGTTTGGATAGCTACAGTTTGTGCAGCAGTAGCAGCTATAAGTGCTGCAAAAATATTGATAAAGAGAAGGTGAATATGAGCTTTGTTAATTATTTATCAAATTCTATAATTCCTATTGTTATTACAATTATAATAATTTATGCTTTAAAAGAAAAGATTAAAATATTTGATACTTTCTTAGAAGGAGCAAAAGAGGGAATGGAAATAGTAGTAACCCTTTTACCAACTTTAATAGGATTATTCGTTGCAATAGGAACTTTGAGAAGTTCTGGATTTATTGATTGTTTAGTAAATAGTGCGTCTCCAATAACTAATATCTTAGGCGTTCCGAAGGAAATAATGCCATTAGCATTTTTGAGACCGATATCGGGAAGTGCTTCTATAGCAATAGGAACAGACATAATGAAACAATACGGAGTAGACAGTAATATAGGTATTATTGCAGCTACAATTATGGGATCAACTGAAACAACATTTTATACAATAGCTATATATACAAGTGTGGTAAAAATAAAGAAAACAAGAGGGATTCTATTTGCTGCACTAATAGGAGACTTAATAGGAATGTTGGTTTCTGTAGCAATATGTCGAATTTTGTCGTAAAGTTTTGATTGACATTTAATGAATTATGTAGTATTATATTCCCATAACATATTATCTTCATATAGAAGTAATATATTAATTTCTTATTATTTATTTCTGTATTTTTGTATTCAGAAAAAAATGATTTTTATTGTCAAGAATCTAAAAAACAAAACCAAAAACAAAATTTAATTACGTCATTAATCTTGTAAATTTTTGCTTATAATACTATTGCAGTAGTCCTAAGAATAATTATAAGTAAAATTTTACAAAAATTTATATCTCCTCATATTTTTATCTACAAAGTTTTTCTTTCATGAAGGGCTATCTTATCTTGCCGTACTTTTTTTCTATAAGATGGCTCTTCTTAAATAATTTCAAATAATTTGCTAGGGGAACTTCTTGGAGCAACATTTAAGGATACAGAGGATGCTGAAAATTTTTGTCGTTGTAGCTCTTCGGTTACTGTTTTAAGTGCAAGTTCAGGGAAATTATTTTCTTTACTAAGATGAATTAATAAAGCTTGCTCAAGGCCAGAACCTATCAAGTGTGCAATAGTTTGACCAGTAGCACAATTTTCAAGATGACCTTTTGGTCCGCAAATGCGCTGTTTTAATAAGTATGGATAAGAAGAGTATTGCAAAACATTAGCATCATAATTTGATTCTAACATAACCAGAGAACTGTTTCTTAAGCTTTTAAGTATATCAGCAGAAACATGACCTAAATCAGTCGCTATACTGATTTTCTTTTTATCTTTAAAAATGTTAAATCCGCAAGGATTAGCTGCATCGTGAGGAGTTGAAAATGGTAGTATTTTTAAATCATTTAACTCAAAGGGTTGGTTATTGGTAAAAAAATTAACATTTGCAGTAGGTAATTTAGGTAATGTAGAAGTCAACGCATTCCAAGTTTCTAAGTTTGAAAAAATGGGGATATTAAACTTAGAAGATAACGTACCTATACTTTTTGTATGATCAATATGTTCATGAGTAATTAAAAGAGCATCAATATCATAAGGTGTAATCCCAAAAGAATCAAGTGCAACCTCGATTCTTTTACAACTAACACCAGCATCTATTAATATTTTTGTGTTTTCTGTTTGAATAAAAAAACTATTACCACTACTACCACTATATAAACTACAACATTTTAGCATAAATTATCCTTCCTTAAGATACACGCTTTATTTTTGCACCTAAACTAGCAAATTTTTCTTCAATTTTTTCATAGCCTCTGTCAATATGATTCAAATTAAATACTTCTGTAACTCCGTTAGCTGCCATTCCAGCAATAACTAATGCTGCTCCAGCTCTTAAATCAGTAGCATATACAGGGGCTCCAGATAAATTTTCTACACCTTCAAATATTGCAGATTTGCCTTGTACTATTATATTCGCACCCATTTTATTAAGCTCTGCAGTATATTGAAAGCGCGAATCCCAAATAGACTCATTTATAACACTTGTACCAGATGCTAATGAAAGAACTACTCCCATTTGAGGTTGCAAATCTGTAGGGAAACCTGGGTAAGGAAGTGTTTTAACAATCGTCTTATTAGGTCTTTTAGTATACCATACATGAATTGTGTCATCAAAACATTCTACATTACCACCAATTTCAAGTATTTTAGAAGTTAAGGAATCTAAATGCTCAGGAATGCAATTTTTAATTAATAAATCTCCTTTAGTAGCAATTGCTGCAAGCATATAAGTACCTGCTTCTATTTGATCTGGAACTATTGAATATGTAATATTGTTTTTTAAACTTTTAACGCCATTTATTTTAATTAAGTCAGTACCAGCACCACGAATATCTGCACCAAGGGAATTTAGAAAATTAGCAACATCAACTACATGAGGTTCTTTGGCAACATTATCTATAGTTGTAATTCCTTCTGCAAAAACACTTGCTAATAGAACATTTATGGTTGCTCCTACAGAAACCACATCTAAATAAATATTAGTACCGACTAGTTTATTAGCTTTTACATTAATTTTACCTTGAGAAAGATTGACTGTAGCACCTAATGCTGCGAAACCTTTAATATGTTGATCAATAGGTCTTGCTCCTAAATTACAACCTCCAGGCAGACCAACTTCAATCTCTTTACTCCTACCAAGCATTGCACCAATAAGATAATATGATGCTCTAAATTTGCTTGTTAAATCAAGAGGAGCATGAGTTTTATTAACATTTCTATTATCAATAACTAAAGTATTAGAACCAACCCAAGAAATCTTAGAACCAAGCTGTTCTAAAATTTGACATGACAATCTTACATCTATTATATTAGGCACATTATTAAGAGTGCAAATTCCATTACAAAGTAGTGTTGCCGGAAGTATTGCAATGGCAGAATTTTTTGCTCCATGTACAGTAACTTCTCCTTTTAATGGAGTAGCACCAGTTATAACTAATTTTTCCATAATTACTTCAATCCTTTCAGCCGTAGAGTTTTTGTGCTTATACATAGAAAATAGAGTGATTATTACACTCTATAATTCTACATAAATATACCACTTATTGTGAAATTTTGCAAGACTTCAACAATTTTAAATTTTACTTTTACATCTGCACTTTGTTCAGAAATCAAACTGTATTCCTCATCTGAAAGATTGCTTTTCATTACTTCTTTTGATTCATCTGGAACAATTCCAGAGGTTACATCTACGAAGCAAAGAGGCGGGAACATTACACACCACCAATTATGACCAGCCGCATCACCTATTTTAATTCTTAAAGCATCATAATAACCTGGTGGCAAAGTTATATCTCCATATTTTTTTATAGGAAAAGAAAAATTTCCAACTTCAACAGTAACACTGTAATTAAAACCATTTTCCTGTATTGTTTTAATAGCGATAGATTGTATTTCATTTAAATTACTTTGAACAATTTTAACAACTTCTTCCTTTGTACTAGCACCTTTACTAATTTTACTAATATATGACAAAACTTTGTCTCTCACAATATATTTTAAATTCTGATCTTGTTCGGAATCGCTGTTAGCAATAATATGCAACCTAAACACGTTTTGCGAAATATCTGAACAAACAGCATTTGTATAAGATATAGCAGAAATAAAAATATATAATATTAATAATAGAATTAACAAGCAAAAACGTTTAATTTTTGAATTAGATAAAATTTTTGTAATAATTTTCAAACTAAACCTCCTTTTGAAATTTAATATAAATTTGTCAAAAAATATCTCTAAATAAAGTATTAACCATATAAAAAAATATATACATTAAAATAAAAACATAGAAATAGCAATTGTAATAAAATGCCGAAAGCCGTAGAGTTTGTCGAATTAAGACGTACGATTTTTATTGACAAATACCTAAAAAAATGGTAAAATTTACCAGTAGAAAACATAGGGGAGGAACTAGTATGAAAAAATTAAGTAGTACACAAAAAGTGTGTAGTTTTTATGTGAGCAATATGCATTTTGCAACAATGATTTTACCATTTGTAAATAAACAAATAGTAGCAAAAACAAATATTATAACATTTTTTGAAAACAACTTTACTACAAATATAGAACTAGTTTTATCAAGATTAACAATAACAGAAGAAAGAAAAAAAGAACTTTTAAGTCTTAATTGGAAGGACTCAAAAACAATAAAATATTTAAACATTGAAAAAATGCTAAAATCCAAATTAAGTAAACGGAAATAAGAATATAATAATAATAAATGGAGATAAAGAATATATCAGTATAGTAAACGAATGCATAGAAAGATACTTGGAAAAAAACATTAAAAAGGTAGAAACAAGTAATATTAAAATAATTGATTTTTATGAAGTGCGGAAATTTTAATGAAAACATAAGAGAAATATTAGACCAGCATAATGCGATATTAAACACTACTGGGGAACATAAAATAGAGGAGGTTTTTGATGGATACAAAAGAGCAGAAGAAAAACTAAATATATGAAAGGAACCAAAAAAGTTCCTTTTTTTTAATTACACAAAAATAAAAAAATATTGACAAAATAATATGAAATGCTATATACTGTAAATGCAATTAGAGAGAGAATTTTCGATTTTTAGTTAAAATAAAATTAGAAAAATGTCTTGTATTTTTGAAAGGAGGAAATGTTTTGAATAAATTTAATCAAGCACAAGAAATTGTGAAAAAATTTCATCAAGAGCATTTACTTAAATTTTATGATAATTTGGAGGAAGATAAAAAAGAGTTACTTCTAAATCAAATTCTAGAAACTGATTTTGAGCTTTTAAAAGAACTATATGAAAAGAGAAATATTGTAAGTGATTCAAAAGATAAAATAACACCTATAGCATATACAGATAAATCTAAATTATCTAAAGATGAATTAGAAAAATATAAAAAAAATGGCGAGGAAGTTATAAAGAATAATAAATATGCTGTTGTAACAATGGCAGGTGGTCAAGGTACAAGATTAGGACATGACGGACCAAAAGGAACTTTCATGTTAAATATTGATCCTCCAAAATCATTATTTGAAATTTTTTGCGAAAAATTGAATAAAATTAAAAATGAATATGGAGTAATTATACCATGGTATTTGATGACAAGCAAAGAGAATAATAATGATACAATTAAATTTTTTGAAGAGAATAATTACTTTGATTATCCAAAAGAAGCTATAAAGTTTTTTATACAAGGTGAAATTCCTATGATAGATACGAAAGGAAAAGTCATTTTAACAGCAGAAGGACTTATAAAACAAGCTGCTAATGGACATGGAGGAATATTTGAAGCAATGTTTAATAATGATATTGTAGAAGATATCAAAAACAGAGGCATAGAATGGATCTTTATAGGACCTGTAGATAATCCAATAGTACAAATGACAGATGAAGTAATGATAGGATATGCAGTGAACAAAAATGCAGCAGCTATAGGAAAATCCATTGTAAAAGCTAATCCTGGAGAAAAAGTAGGAGTATTTTGTAAAAGAAATGGCAAGCCAAGTGTAGTAGAATATACTGAGATAACGAAAGAAATGGCAGAAGAAACAGATAAAAATGGAGAATTGGTATTTGGAGAATCACATATAAATTGCAATCTATTTAATATTAATGCCATAGAAAAGATAGGGGCAGAGAAACTTCCATATCATACTGCGTTTAAAAAAGCAACATATATGGATGAGAATGGAAAGATTATTGAGCCAAAAGAACCAAACTGTTATAAATTTGAAACTTTTATATTTGATAGTTTCGAAAAGTTAGACAGTATGGAGATTTTAAGAGGGAAAAGAGAAGAGGAATTTGCACCGGTAAAAAATAAAGAAGGTGTAGATAGCCCAGAAACAGCAGTAAGTTTATATAAAGCATATTATAATTTGAAATAGTGGAGGTTTAAAATGGAGAAGTATCAAGAAAAATACGAGAAATGGTGCAATAATCCAATATTTGATGAAGAAACAAAAAGAGAATTGGAAAAAATAAAAGATAATGAAGAAGAAAAAAAAGACAGTTTTTATAAAGATTTAGAGTTTGGAACAGCAGGATTAAGAGGAATTGTAGGAGTAGGCACAAATAGGATGAACAAATATACAGTTGGAAAAGCAACTCAAGGTTTGGCAGAATACATAGTAAAAAAATCTAAACAAGAAAGAGGAGTTGCAATAGCATATGATTCAAGACATATGTCTACAGAATTTAGTGAATTAGCAGCATTAATATTAAATGCTAATGGAATAAAAACGTTTATTTTTGAAACATTAAGACCAACTCCTGAATTATCTTTTGCAGTAAGAAAACTCGGATGCATAGCAGGAATAGTAGTTACAGCAAGCCACAATCCTCCAAAATACAATGGATATAAAGTATACTGGGAAGATGGTTCTCAAATAACAGAACCTATAGATAATGAAATAATAACTGAAGTAAATAATATAGAGGATTTTTCAAAAATAAAAACAATCTCAAAGGAAGAAGCAATATCAAAAGGCTTGTACAATGTAATAAGTTTAGAATTAGATGATATGTATTTAGAAGAATTGAAGAAAAATTCACTAAATCCAGAAGAAATACAAAAAGCAGCAGACACTTTAAAAATAGTATATACTCCATTACATGGAACAGGTGGAAAACTAGTAAAAAAATTACTTCATGATCAAGGATACAAAAATGTTTATATTGTAAAAGAACAAGAAAAACCAGATGGAGATTTCCCAACAGTAAGCTATCCAAACCCAGAAGATCCAAAAGCATTTGAATATGCAATAAACTTGGCAAAAGAAGTGGATGCTGATATTGTTCTTGCCAATGATCCAGATGCAGACAGAATAGGACTTCAAGTAAAAGATTCAAAAACCGGAAATTATATAGTATTTAATGGTAATATGATAGGATTAATGATAGCAGAATACCTAATTTCGCAGAAAAAAGAGAAGGGAATATTACCCAAGAATCCAGCATTAATAAAAACAATAGTATCATCTAATATGACTGATAGAATTTGCGAATATTATGGAGTTGACCTATTTCTTGCATTAACAGGATTTAAAAATATTGCAGCAAGAATAAGACAATTTGAATCAGATAAAAGCCATAATTACATAATGGGATATGAAGAAAGCTATGGTTGTTTAATTGGAACACACGCAAGAGATAAGGATGGAATTATAGCAGTAATGATGCTTTGCGAAATTGCAGCTTACTACAAAAATAGAGGTTTAACATTATGGGAGGCAATACAAAAAATGTATGAAAAGTATGGATACTATAGAGAAGGACAAATTCCAGTTACATTAGAAGGAGCAGATGGTGCAGCTAAAATACAAGAAATGATGAAAAATATGCGCAACAATCCGCCAGAAAAACTAGGCAAATATAGGATATTAAAAATAATGGATTGTAGTATAGGAATAGAAAAAGACATTATTACAGGACAAGAAACAAAAATAGATTTACCAAAATCTAATGTGTTAAGATACTCGTTAGAAAATGACTGCTGGTGTGCAGTAAGACCATCTGGAACAGAACCTAAAATAAAATTCTATATGGGAGTTAGAGGAAACAGCTTAGAAAATGCAGAGAAAGATCTAGCTGACTTAACAGAAGCGATGAGAGAATATACAAAATAAAAATAGTAAGAGCTCAGTTCAATTATGTACTGAGCTCTGTTCTATGTTGACTTTTTCCATCCTTTTATATTGCTTCTTTTAATTGCACCATAAATATTAGTTTTTACAGTTGGAATGTTTTTTTGTAAATCGTGAATTAAGTTTTTCATATCTTCTCTTTTTGAAATTCCATCCATAGGACAGCACTTTGGCATAACCTCGATGCTATTCTTTTTAATAAAAGTTTTTATAGATTTTTCTGGTGCATATATTAAAGGACGAATAAGAGTTATTCCAGATCTGTCCATATAACTCTTTGGTGCGAATGTTCCAATAGAACCACCATATAATAAATTCAAAAAAAATGTCTCTAAAACATCATCTTCATTATGCCCCAAGGCTATTTTATTACATTTCTCACGAATTGCAACACTGTTTAAAATTCCTCTTCTCAGATTAGCACAAAGGGAACAAGGATTTTTTTCCTCTCTAATATCAAAAACAATTTCCTTAATATGTGTTTTTTCTTCAACATATTGAACTCCAATTTTTTCGCAGGTAGACTTTAAAAAAGCACTATTAAAAAAATCAAAACCAGGATTAATACTAATTGCGATTATATTAAAACTTTTATTATAAAATCTTTGGAGTGCTTTAAGCCCCATAAGTAAAGTAATGGAGTCTTTCCCGCCAGATAAACCAACTGCAATTTTATCTCCATCTTCTATCATATTATAATCATCAATTGCTTTACGTATATAACTTAACATTCTTTGCATAAAACTCACAATCCTTTTAAAATAATATACAATAAAATTATTTATTTGTAAATACTTGTTCAAGTAAATAATTTACAAAAAATACGAATAAAGTATTTAAAAAAACATAAAAATGTTATAAAATAATAAGAAAAAAATCTATTATAAATACCTTAATGTGAGGAGAAAATCATGGAAAGAAAAAATATCACCGTGGATAAAATAATGGAAATATGTGAAGGTGAACTAATATCAAGGGGAAAAGAATCTACAATTAATTCATTTTGTGCAGACACACGCAAAATAAATGTAGGGGATATTTTCATATCATTAAAATCAGAAAAAGGGTTGGAAATGCAATACATAAAGGAGGCCCTACAAAAAGGTGCAAGAGGATGTATAACCGAGCAAGATATACCCACGGAAATAATAGAAAATTACAAGGATAGAATTATTATAAAAGTAAAAGATATTATATATGCTATCCAAAAATTGGCAATATATAAAAGAAAAATGTATGATATCCCAGTAATTGCAATTACTGGAAGTGTTGGGAAAACAAGCACAAAAGATATTATTGCAAATGTTTTAAAACAGAAATTTGATGTTGCAAAAACAGAAGGAAATTATAATAATCATATAGGTGTGCCAATTACAATACTAAACTGGAGAGAAAATACAAATGTAGCTGTTGTAGAAATGGGGATGAACCATGAAGGAGAAATATCAGTATTAACCAATATTGCAAAGCCAACAATTGCAGTAATTACTAATATTGGAACAGCACATATAGGATTTCTTGGCTCAAGAGAGAATATCTTGAAAGCAAAACTAGAAATTTTAGAAGGGCTAACTAAAAATGGTAAAATTATTATTAATAATGATAATGATATGCTAAGCAATTGTAAAACAGGGGAATATAAAAAAATAACATATGGAATTAAAAACAAAAGCAATTATACAGCATATGATATAAATAGGCTAGATTATGGTTCAAACTATAAAATAAAAATAGATGATAAAGAAGAAGAAATTATGGTACCTATATCTGGAGATCATTTTATATATAACAGTTTATGTGCAATTGCTGTAGGAAGAGAAACAGGAATAGAAATAAATAAAATAATTGAAGGCATAAGAACTTTTTCAATTACAGGAGAAAGGAATGAAACTAAAAAAGTAAATGATTTAATAATAATAAATGATTATTATAATGCAAGTTATGACTCCATGAAGGCAGGATTAGAAGTTTTGAAAAATATAAAGGGAAAAAGAAAAATAGCAATATTAGGAGACATGTTAGAACTAGGTGATCATTCAGAGATTTTGCATAAAAAAGTTGGTGAGGAAGTAGCAAAAAACAAAATAGATATATTATGTACTATTGGGGACTTATCAAAATATATAGCAAAAGAAGCTATGATGCTTGGAACAAAAGAGGTGTATCAATTTAAGACAAACAAAGAGTGTATAAATAAATTAAAAAAAATAATTAAAAAAGGTGATTGTGTTTTATTAAAATCATCAAATAAAATGAATTTTGGTGAAATATCAAATTATTTACAAGGAGAAAGTTTATGGAAAAAATAAAAATAGGTGTAATTTTTGGTGGAATATCAACAGAGCATGAAGTTTCAATTGTTTCTGGGACATCAATTATTAGAAATTTAAATAAGGAAAAATATGAAATTTATCCTATTTATATTAATTTACAAGGAGAATGGTTTGAATATACATACCATAATGAAGAATTTAAGGTTGGAGACGAAATAATAGGAACAAACAAAATAGAAAATATTATTGAATATTTAAAAAAATTAGATATTGTATTTCCAGTTTTACATGGCTTATACGGTGAAGATGGGACAATACAAGGAATGTTAGAATTAATTAAAATACCATATGTAGGTGCAAAGGTATTGAGTTCAAGTATTTGTATGGATAAAGCATATTCAAAGATAATATTTGATAAAGCAAATATTCCACAAGCAGAATATATATATTTAAGGAAATATATGGATAAATATATATACATAGAAAAAGATTTTTCGGAAGAAATTCTTACCATAGACGAAATTGTAAGAAGAACATTAATGAAAATTAAATTTCCAATGTTTGTAAAACCATCAAACTCAGGTTCATCTGTTGGTATAAGTAGAGTAGAAAACGAAAAAGAGTTAATTAAAGCTATAAAATACGCAGGGAAATTTGATAATAAAATCTTAATAGAAGAAAGTTTAAAGGGACGAGAAATAGAATGTGCCGTTTTAGGAAACGAAGATATTGAGACATCATGCTTAGGAGAAATAATATCAGGAAATGAATTTTATAGCTTTAATGCAAAATATCAAAATGAAAAATCAAAAACAATAATGCCAGCGGATTTACCAGAAGAATTATCAAATAAGGTAAGAAACATAGCAAAAAAAGCTTATAAAGCAACTGATTGCAAAGGGTTAGCAAGAGTAGATTTCTTTGTAGATGATAAAAATAACAAAATTTATATCAACGAAATAAATACAATACCAGGCTTTACACAAATAAGTATGTATCCAAAATTATGGGAACAAATGGGGATAAACTATTCAGAGTTACTAGACAAATTAATAGAACTTGCATATATAAAACAACCAACTAAATAGGATTAATAATTTGGAAGGGAAAAGTATGGAATTAAAAGAAATAAAAGAATATGTTAAAAATAGTATGTCAGAAAAAAGATTTTATCATAGTCAATGTGTGATGGAAAGAGCTAAAGAATTGGCTCAAAAATATGGATATGATAAAGAAATCGCTGCGAAAGTTGGAATAGCACATGATATAGCAAAAGAAATACCGGATGATGAAAAGCTGAAATATGTAAAAGAAAACAATATCAGAACAGATAAAATAGAACGAGAAAATCCAGCATTACTACATGCAAAAATAGGACAAGATATAGCAATAAAAAAATTAAATTTTACACCAGAAATGGGACAAGCAATACGCGCACACACAACAGGGATAGAAAATATGAGCTTACTGGCTAAAATATTATTTATAGCAGACAGAACAAGCAGTGAAAGAGGATTTGCGGATATAGAATATTTAAATGATTTATTAGATGAGAATATAGATAAAGCCGTGTTATATATAATAGACAAAAAAATAATGTTACAAATAGAAAAGAAAACAACCATTCATCCAGATAGTATAATAGCAAGAAATTGGTTAATAAAAAATGGAAACATATAAAAACAAATAAAATAGAAAAAAATAGAATAAAATAGAAAAGAGGAAAAAAATGAGATTTATACATATGGCAGATATGCACTTTGATAGTCCATTTACCGTTCTTAACAAGTGGGAAAATCTAGGAGATTTAAGGAGACTAGAGCAAAGAAAGGTTTTCAAAAAAATAATTTTAAAAATAAAAGAAGAAAAAATACCATTTTTATTCATAGCAGGAGATCTATATGAACATCAATATATAAGACAAACAACAATAGAATATATAAATAATTTATTTAAAGAAATTCCAGAAACAAAAATCTTTATAACACCAGGAAATCATGATCCACTTTTAAAAAAGTCATATTACAACAATTTTAAATGGAATGAAAATGTTTATATATTTAATGCAGAAATTCAAAAATACGAATTTGACGCCTGTGACATATATGGTTTTGGGTTTAATGATTTTTATTTTAATAATTCAAAAATAGAAGAAATTAAAATACAAAATAAAAATAAAATAAATATTTTAATAACACACGGAGATTTAAATGCAGGCCAAACGTTTGAAATGCAATACAACCCAATAAATGAAAATAAATTAAAGGAAATAGGCTTTGATTACGTAGCACTTGGGCATATTCACAAAAGAGAAACAAATGGAAATATAGTATATCCTGGATCATGTATATCTTTTGGATTTGACGAATTAGGTGAGCATGGAATTTTAGATGTTAATTTAGAAAAAAATAAATTAAAAATAAATTTTGAAAAAATGGATGAAAAAGAATTTGCAGAAATTAATTTAAATATTTCTGAAATTTATTCTGAAGAGGAATTAATTGAAAAAATAAATTTAATTGTTTTAGAAGAAAATAAATATTATAAAATAATATTAGAAGGAAATAAAAATACTGAAGTAAATACAAATAAAATACTAAAAAATATAAATAAAAAAAATATATTAAAAATAAAAGATTTATCAAAAGTAAAAATTGATTTAAATAAAATAAAAGAAGAAAATAATTTAAAAAGTTATTTTATAAAAGAAATACTAGAATTACAAAAAGAAAACAATTATACAGATAAAGAAATAGAAAATGCAATACAGATAGGTCTGCAAGCAATTCAAAACTAGAGGTGGTTTTTTGAAAATAAATAATTTAAAAATAAATGGATTTGGAAAAATAGAAAATAGAGAAATAAACCTTTCAGGAAATATTAATTTAATATATGGGAAAAATGAAACAGGAAAAACAACATTATTGAAATTTATTTCAGGAATGTTTTATGGGATTTCAAAAAATAAAAATAAAAAAGAAATTTCTGACTATGAAAGGTATACTCCTTGGAAAGCAGAAGAATTTTCAGGAAAACTAAAATATACCTTAGATAATAATGAAACATATGAAATATTTAGAGATTTTAATAAAAAAAATCCAAAAATATATAAGGATTCAGAAGATATTTCTAAAAATTTCAATATAGATAAAACAAAGGGAAATGAGTTTTTTTATGAACAAACAAATATTGATGAACAAACATTTTCTTCAACAACATTAATTGAACAAAAAGAAGTGGTATTAGATAACAACGAACAAAACGTTTTAGTACAAAAAATTGCCAATTTGTTATCAACGGGAGAGGAAAACATTTCATACAAAAAGACAAAAGAGCTTTTAAGCAAGAAACAAAACGAAGAGGTTGGAAGCTCAAGAACCGTAGGCAGACCGTTAAATGTTGTTACTGAAAAAATAGAAAGGTTAATGAAAGAGAAAGAAAACCTAATAATAAGTGATGAAAAAAAAGAAGAAATAGAAATAAGACAAGAAAACACAAAAAATAAAATAGATGAAAAAGAAATAAAAATAAATTTAATAAAAAAAATAAATTTAAAAAAAATAGAAGAAAATATTGAAGATGAAAAAATAAAAACAAATAATGAGATAATAAATAATGAAAAAATAAAAATAAATAATTTAAAAAATAAAATAAAAGAAAATAAAATAAAAATAAATAAAAAAAATAATAAAATAAATATAATTATTTTAATTTTATTATTAATAATTAATTTAATTTTATTTATTTTAAAAGTGAATAAAATTATTAATCTTTTATTACTGGTTGTAACCATTGCAATTTCTGGAATTATAATTATAAATAAAATAAAAATAAACAAAAAAATAAAATTAAAAAAAATAGAAGAAAATAAATATTTATTAGAAATAGAAACAGCAGAAAATAATATAAAAATAATAGAAGAAAAAATAAATAAAATAAATTCAGAAAAAATACAAAAAAATGAATTAGAAAAAAATCAAATAAAAAATGAATTTAAAAATAAAGTAGATGAAAATGAAATTGATTATTTATTATCTGAGAATAAAACAGCAATAAATAATATTTTAGAAAGCTTAGAAGGGGAATTATCTTCTTTAAAAATACAATTACATACAAATGAAATTGATTATAATAATATTTTAAAAAAATTAGAAGAGAAAGCAAAAATAGAAGAAAATTTACAAGGAGCTTTGTATAATAAAAAGGAAATATTAAAGTTGGAAAAAGAAATCAACATTGCAAAAACTGCCTTAGAGAGAGCATATGATAAAATGAGAAAAGAAATAACACCAAAATTCACAAAAAATCTTTCAAGTATTGTGGACAAACTTTCAGATGGAAAATATAACAAGATAAATTTTATAGATGGAGAAGGTTTAATTGTGGAACTTGAAAATGGAGAATATATAAATGCAAATAGGCTAAGTGTAGGAACAATAGACCAATTATATTTATCGCTTCGTTTATCTGCCATGCAGGAAATAACGAAAGAAAGAATGCCAATAATATTAGATGAAACATTTGCATATTATGATAATTCAAGATTAGAAAATATACTTAAATATATAGATAAAGAATTTAAAGAAAATCAAATAATAATATTCTCATGCTCAAATAGAGAAAAAGAAATATTTGAAAAAAATGGTATTAAATACAATAGTATAACACTATAACTATATTTACATAAAATCGAAAACAATATTGACAAATATACTAGTCTATAGTATAATTTATATGTAATTATACATAGGACAAGTAGCATGAGTTTTGATAAGAGAGGTGCTAAAAGATGGAAAATTTTGAAGGGAAACACTTTAGTATAACAGATCCACAAAATGTTAGAACAGTAGTATACGAAGTAAGTAAGACAGAAAAAGAATTAGAAAAAAATTCTCCCAAGTTTACCATACAAAGATTAGATAGTACAGAAGAATATGTTGGAGAAAAAATACGAAAAACGTTTTATATTGACAATCCAAAGCCAGAAGGAAATAGATTAGCGATATTTTCATTTGGCAAGGATAAAGTTGTTATAAATAATGGTGTATTAGATGGAGACAAAGTTATTATTGAAAAGTCACCTCTTCCATTCAACTTTAAAAAGTACTATGAAGAAGAGGACACTGAAGTAAGGGATTTTACATACACACCAAATTTAAAAAGACCTATTACAATTATAGACTTAGATACAGTTGAAGAAGTAAAACCAGTTTTATACTTTGATGAAGCAACAAATGAAGTAAAAGGAAAATGTAAACTAAAAGCACATAAGAACTATTTTGCCTTTGAAATAAGACAAGGAAAAGATGATGATTATATTTTAGTGGGTGGTAGCCCAGTATTTAAAAAGTAAGGAGGTAGTTGATGATGGGAATTGAAGAATTTGATCCTATTTCTCAACCAAAGAAATTAAAAAGTGCTAAAAAATTAAAAGAATTACCAGAGAATAAAAAATTAGTTCTAGAAGCAGTACCTACTGAAAGAGAAGTAAAAGAAATAGAAGAAAAATAATAAACCAAAGAATAGGTGATTTTAATGGGAGAAAAAATTCGTTTTGCATTTAAAAAATGTAAATCTGTTTTAATAATAGTCTTAATACTATGGGTTATTTTATCCATAGTATTAATTGGTCCTATATCCATAAGCTGGGTAGATGGTACAGTTAAAGGAAATGGTGAATTCATAGAAAATCTATTAAAAAGTGACTTAAGTAATGTTTTTGGCAATTTAAAAAAAGCATTTTCAAATGAGTATAGAAATACATATTTAAAAAATGAGCTATATTTGGCAATAGTACTTACCTTTTTTGCAACAGTAGGTTTTATTAAAACAATGCCAAAACATGAATATGCAAATATTGAACATGGTTCCAGTGATTGGGCAAAAGGAGAACAATATTCGATTTTAAGTAAAAATAAAGGTATTCTGCTTGCTGAAAAACACTATTTACCAGTAGATAAAAGAGGAAATGTAAATGTGTTAGTAGTTGGACGGTTCAGGTTCTGGTAAATCTGCTTCATATGTTATTCCAAATGCATATCAATTGCTAGGTTCATACGTATTTACAGACCCTAAAGGAGAGCTTTATGATAAAACATCTGGATATTTACGAGAACAAGGTTATGATATTAAAATATTAAATTTAGTAAATCCAAAAAATAGTGATGGGTATAATCCATTAATGCATATAGAGAGTGAAATAGATGTTGACGTTATTGCAAATACAATAGTAAAAGGTCAAAAAATAGAAGGAAGCACATCAGATCCATATTGGGATGATATGGCAGAAATGCTACTTAAAGCATTAATATATTATTTATTAGCAACAAGACCAGAAGAAGAACAAAATTTAGCAAGCTGTGCAGAATTAGTTAGAGCAGCAAATAGCAATGGAGGAGGAAACCTTCTTACAGAACTTATGAACCAATTACCATATGACCATCCTGCGAGAATGAATTACAAATCTATTGAAATAGCACCAGAAAAAACATATAGTTCAATTTTAAGTACACTTCAATCAAAATTAGGTAAATTTGATTCAAAGGAAATAGCAGAACTAACATCAACAAACACAATAGATTTTGAAGAAATTGGTAAAAAGAAAATGGCAGTATATGTTATATCATCAGATACGCATGCAGCTTATGACTTTTTACTTACAATTTTCTTCTCACAGATGATACAAAGACTATATGACTTTGCAGATAGAAGTGGAGGGGCACTTCCACAACCAACATACTTTATATTAGATGAGTTTGCAAATATTGGTAAAATACCAGATTTTGATAAAAAAATATCTACATCAAGAAGTAGAAAGATATCATTCAGTGTAATTTTACAGAACTTAGACCAATTGGAAGCTGTATATGAAAAATCATATGAAACAATTATTGGTAACTGTGATACATGTATATTCTTAGGAAGTAATTCACAAAAAACGGTTGAATATTTTTCAAAGGAATTAGGAGAAAAAACAATATCACATGAAAGTTGGTCTGTAAATAAAGATAAAAACATGTGGAGACAAGGTTTTAACAAATCAGATCAGATAATGGCAAGGGCTTTAATGACACCAGATGAATTAAGAAGATTAGATAATGATGTGTGCATTATTTTAGAAAAAGGAATAAAACCAATAAAAGCAGAAAAGTATTACTACTTTAAATATGGAACTGCAAAATTAGTAGAAAAATATGAATGTAGCCATAATTCAGTTCCACCAATAGATAGAGGAAAATGGAGAAAGTATAATCCATACAATCCATATGTTGAAGAAAAAGAAGAGAAGGAAAAAGATACCAAAATAGAATCATTAGATGATTTATTCGATGATATACCTGAAAATAAGCAAAAAGAAGAACCTTCAAAAATAGATAAAAATGAAGACTTAACAGACAACAACTTGTTTGAAGGAACATCATCAGATAATATTGAAGTAAAGCCAACTGAAATTAAAGAAGAAAACAGTAATACATATGATTTACAAAAAGAATTAGAAGCAAAATTTGACGAGCTTTTTGGAGCATTTGAAGACAGTAACGATTAAAAAAATTCCCTTTAAGGGAATTTTTTTAATCGTGTTGAAAAAGTAAAAACTTTTGCCAACACTCTTTTCTTTTTTATATATTTTATTAATTAGGAATTTCAATATAGAATGAAGTTCCTTTTCCTTTTCTAGTTTCAAAACGTATATTACCATTGAAATGGGCTTTTATATTAGAATAAGACATAAATAATCCAAGTCCAGTTCCATTTTTACCTTTTGTAGTTGCCATTTCTTTAAAAAGCTTTGATTTAACTGAATCTGGAATTCCATTTGCAAAGTCCTGAATTTTAATTACAAGAATATTATCTTTATTAGAAATAGTTAATATTATTTTCTGGTTAGGCTTACCATCATAAGCTTGAATAGCATTAGAAATAATATTATTCACAACTTGTACTAAACTATTAATATTTCCTTTAACAACAGTATCTGCAGGTAATTCCAAAATTTCTTCAAGCTCTATTAAAGCATGACTTAATTCGTGTTTCATTAATATATTTACTTGTCTTATAAAATCGTCAATTGTAAAGCTTGTAAAGGAGGTATTATCAGAAAATGCAACAGCTTGACCCTTAACAGTAGTGATAATGTCAGACATATAAGAGAGATGATTCTGAATTTTTTTTATCCATTCCTCCATATCTCCAGCAATTTCTTTATGATCATCTATTGTTACTTCTGGATCACCAATAGAATTTCTATATTCATTTATTAAATCCATAATTCCTTCAGTAGCTCCTGATATAGACATTATAGGAGTTTTAAGATTATGAGCAATTCCCCCTATCATTTGGCCTAAAGTTGCCAAACGTTCTCTTTCAATTAAAATCTCTTGATTATTTTTAATAGTTTGTAAATCGTGCTTATGCTGAGTAACATCTTTCAAAAGAATTAGAGTACCTAAATATGAATTATTTTCATATATTCGGTTTATTTCAATATGAAAATATTTGTTTACACTTTTGAAGTATTTATCTAAAACAACAGTCGTATCGCTATTTTGGGTTTTCTTAACTGCAGAAGATAATTCCTTTGATATGGCACGAAAGTCTTTAAGTGATGGAATATCAGAAAGTAAGTTCTTATTAATAATTGATTGCTCAACAACCTGAAAAGTATCTAACAAAGTTTTATTAAAATCAACAATTGATAAATCACTATTTAGTACCAAATAGGAATCTGAAATTCTATTTACTATATTTCTTAGCGTAATTGGTGTAACCTTCAAAAAACCAAATTTGAAAATTGACAACGCAAAACAAAGCAAGGTTATAGAAAAACATATAGGTGTAACATATATTGATAAATCAAAAACACCTACTACCCCTAATAAATTTACAATCAAAGGGATTAAAGCTCCAATAAAAATAAATAAAGATTGCAAGAAA
>JABLTK010158200.1_pt1 | contig 19560 bp, 16 predicted proteins | sample 7160131 | NCBI WGS metagenome assembly JABLTK01 (sample SAMN14651221, study PRJNA627086) | human gut metagenome | isolation source: feces | host: Homo sapiens
AATGGCAAAAATATCATTATCATTAGAACAAATTAATACAATAATAACAAAAATTAATTCAGCAAGTGAACAAATATCAACAAGTTGGAATTCAATTAAGACAGAAGATTTAACAAAAATAAGAAGTTCATGGGCTGGGAAAGATTGTGAAGCATATATTGCGAAAGTAGAAGAGATGGATAACGATATGCAAAAAGCAATACAAGCATTAAAGTTATTATCAGCAACATACTTAAAAGCACAACAAAATGTAGTAGCAACACAAGAAAAAATTACAACAACAGTATCAGGTTTATAGGAGGAATAAGAAATGGCAGATGTATATGTTAATAGGGAAGAGCTAAGAGAAATAGCCCAAAGTATGAAATTAAAAGCAAATAATATAATGGAAGCTTACCAAAATGAAGTAAGTACAGCAATTCTTATGGGAAGTGAATCAATTCAAATAAGTGGACTTGATACAACACAAGTATTAAATTCCTTCAATAAAATATTTACAAATTTAAGTACAAGAATAAATACTTTAGCAGACTTTTTAATCAATATGGTGGCAAGTGAATATGACAGAGTATCTATTGCTATTAAAAATGAATTTGATAATGAGTTTGCAAATGAACTTGCTAAACTATTAGGGTTAACAATAGGTACTGGTGGAATAGGTGGAGGAATATTGTACCCAACACCATCAAATCCAGGAACAGGTGTAGCAGGTATTATTGATATTGACTCAAGTATAGGTGGAAATCAAAATAGTAATTCAACGAATAACAGTTCACAGCAACCACAACCTTCAATTTCAAATGAAAAAAATAATGTATCAGATAATAATTCAAGAATGAATGATTCTAGCCATCAAAGAACGAATGAAGGAACAAAAGATATGCCCTCTCTGTATGATAAAAAGAAAACTAGAGAAACTATTTCTTCTGAAGAAAACAAAAATGTAAAAATGGCAGATATAATACATTATAAAAAAGAAAAAAGTAGTGAAGGAACTACCAATTCAACAACAAGCACAGCAACAACTGGTGGTGGCGGAAATGGTAGAGAAGGAAAATTTGGATCACCAATAAGCACAGCAAAAACTGGTGGTGGCGGAAATGGTAGAGAAGGAAAATTTGGATCACCAATAAGCAAAGCAAAAACTGGTAGTGGCGGAAATGGTTTAACAGGAAAATTTTGATCAACAGCATACTCAAGTGCCAGATAATTATAAAAAAAATAACTCAAATTTAAGCGATCTTACAAAATCAGCAAGTAAAATAGAAAGTCTTAAGTCAAGGGTAAACAGCTCTAGTTCAAGTAAAATTAGTGCAGGAGGATCAGTAGGCAAATCACTAATGGTAACAAAATAAATAATAAACAAAGTCTATTTCGAAAATAGACTTTTAATTTGAACAAAAAAATGTTAAAATAACGAGTATCAAGGAAGTGGGTATTATGAAAATAATTAGTAATGGGGAAGTATATGTTAAAAAAAGTGATATAGAGTTTTTATCAAGATATGATAGAAAATTTCCACTTGATCTTGCAATTGATCACTTGGTAAATAATACAGAAGATAAATATATTAAAATAACTGATCAAAAGCAAATAGAATATATATTGGCACAACAAGATGTATTAGATTTTAGTAATTTATTAAATATGTCTAAAGAAGAAATAACTAAAAAGATATTTAAACTAAAAATGAAATTATTAGAAGAAAGTGACAAAGAAGAAGGTATGTCACCAGAAGAATATAGAAAAGCTAAAATAGAAGCATATAAAAACAGAATGAGAATAGAATATTTAATATCTCAATTTAAAGAATCATTAGCATATAGAAAGTGTCAGAATAACAGTATATATCCAGATGTACCAAACCCTAATTATAATAGCTTAAGTGATGGACAAATATCATCAGGTATTTCAATAAAACAAGGTAACATAGTTTTCTATAAAGAAAATGGTGAAGAAATAACAAAAGAAGAAATAGATCCAAGTTTTTATAATACAGCAGTAACAATTATTGAAAGTGATTTAAGATATGAAAATCCAGAAGATGACAAAGAGTTTGTTGAAAGACAAAGTGAAGATGGAAAATATTTAGTATTAGAATCCAGAACAATAGATCATACTAATAATAAATCTAAAACCAGAAAATTATTAAATAAAAGTAGAAGTAATCAATAAAAAGATTACTTTTTATTTTGAAAGGCTACAAAAACATTTATAAATATGTTAAAATGTATAAGGAGGATTGTATGGATAAAATAACAATTATAATAACAGGAATTTTTGTATTTTGTATAATACTTATATATATATTAACAATAATAATTAAAAATAAGAAAAAGAAAGAGATTTTATTTAATGTAGATAGGTTAACAACTGAGAAGAACTTGATAATTTCTTCATCTTTAATAACAGAATTATCAAAGGCAAATAAGCTAATTAATAATAAAAAGATAGCTAGTGAAGTAGAAGAATGGAAAAAAAGATTTGATGATATTGAAAAAAATGATATGCCTAAATTAACAGATAAATTAATTGAAGTGGAAAATTATATACTTGAAAAAAACTATGCAGAAGCACATAGAAGTTTAAATAAGGCAGAGAAAAGCATTTTTTATGTTAAAGCTAAATCTATAAAATTATTAAATGAAATAAAAGAGTTAACCGAAAGTGAAGAAAGAAATAGAGAAGCAATAACTAAGTTAAAAAGTATATATAGAGAAGTTGTATTCAAATATAATAAAAATAAAAATGATTATATGGATGTATCTTCTAGAATTGAATTACAATTTGAAAATATAGATAAATTATTTAGTGCTTTTGAAGTAGCAGTACAAAATAGTGAATATGATGAACTTGGTAAAATAGTAAAAGCACTTGATGATATGATTCATAATATAAGTATAGTTATAGAAGAAGCACCAACTATTGCTATGATGGCTACAATGGTTCTTCCTAAGAAAATGAAAGACATAAAGAGTTTAGCAACTAAGATGACAAGAGAAGGATATAACTTAGAATATCTAAATATTGATTATAATATTGAAGAAACAAATAAAAAAATTGCTGAAATAATGGATAGATTATATGTACTAAATCTACAAGATTCAATATTTGATTTAAAAACATTACTAGATTATTATGAAACATTATATAGTGATTTTGATGCTGAAAAAAGAGGTAAAAAAGAATATGAAAGAGGACTTATTAATATAAGTGAAAGAATAAGTAAAGTAAGTTCAATTATAAGAAATTTATATTCTGAAATAGATAATATTAAAGATACTTATGATTTAAGTGATGATGAGATTAAAGTTATTGATGAAATAAATAAAGATTTAATAGCTGTTAAAGATAGCTTTAAATTAGTAAAAGATAGAACTCTTATTAAGGTTATGCCATATTCAAAATTAAGTAGTGAAATTGAAATGGTAGCTGTTAATTTATCTAAAGTTGAAGATAAGCTTGAATCAACTCTTAAAAATTTAGGAAGTTTAAAAGAAGATGAAGCAAGAGCAAGAGATCAATTAAGTGAAATAAAAGCAATTATTAATAATTCTAAATATAAAATTAAAGATTATAATTTACCAGTTATACCAGATAAATTTTATATAGAATTAAAAGAAGCACATGATGCAATAAAAGAGATAGTAAAAGAAATAGATAAAAAACCAATATCAATTAAAACATTAAATTTAAGAGTAGATACAGCGAGAGATTTATCATTAAAACTATATCAAACAGCAGATTCATTAGTAAACACGGCTGCAATGGCTGAAATGGCAATAGTATATGGAAATAGATATAGAAGTAGTAATACAGAAGTGGAAATGGGATTAATATCTGCCTCTAAATCATTTTATAAAGGAGACTATAAAAACTCATTAGAAATAGTATTAAATACACTTAATATTGTTGAACCTGGAATACATAAAAAACTTCTTAGTAAAATGGAAAAAGAGGTGTAATAATGGCTAAAAAGAAAAAAGAAAAAACTAGTAAAAAAGGTATTAGTTATGCTAAAGAATTAGAAGGCTTAATACTAATATTAGTTTCAATAACTGGACTTGGTAATTTTGGAATAGTGGGTTCACTTATGAAAAAATTTGCTATATTCTTATTTGGAACTTGGTATACATTAGGACTTGTTTTAGCATTAGCTCTTGGAATATATTTAATAGTTAAAAGAAATAAACCAAATTATTTAAGTGGAAGGATGATAGGTATATATGCAATTGTACTTGCACTATTATTATTTTCACATACAAAATATATTTCAAATAATAAACTAACAGCAAGAGATATATTTACAAAAACATTTGATAATATATCAGCTTCATACGAACAAGAAAGTGAAATAAGAAATACTGGTGGAGGAATTATCGGAGCAACATCAAGTTGGGCATTTGTATCATTGTTTGATGTAGAAGGTACTAGTATTGTGATAGTAATTATTTCGCTATTTGGACTTATTATGTTATTTGAAATGAACTTATCTGACTTATGTAGTTCGATTGCAGATTCATTTAGAAATATGAAAGATAAGAAAGAGGAAAAGAAGCAAGTTAGAGAAGAACAAAAGCAAAGCAGAATTAGAGATATAGAAGAGGAAGAAGAAAAACCAATTGATAAAAGAGTTGTTATTACGAGTGTAGAAAACTTACAAGAACAACTTCATAAAGATGATACGGTTGGAACCCTACCACCAGCTAAGGAAGTTGAAAAAACAGAAGAAGTTACAGATTCAAAACCTTATAAGAAACCTTCTATACAATTATTAAATCCATCAAAGAGTAAAGGAAAAGTTAATTCAACTGAATTTATAACAGCAAATACAAAAATATTAGAAAGAGTATTTACTGACTTTGGAATTAAAGCAAAAGTAATAGAAGTTCATGTAGGACCCGCTGTTACTCAATATGAAATGGAATTAGAAAGAGGCACTAAGGTTAATAAGGTACTTAGTATTTCAAGAGAAATAGCATTAGCATTAGCAGCAAAAGAAGTTAGAATAGAAGCACCAATACCTGGAAAAAATACTGTTGGTGTAGAAATACCTAATCAAACAATTATGGCTGTATCAATGAGAGAAATAATGGAAGATTTAGAAAGAAACCCAAAATATAAAGACTCTAAACTTGCAGCTCCTCTTGGTAGAGATATAATGGGTAATGTTAAATGTGTAGAAATAAACAAAACTCCACATATGTTAGTAGCCGGAGCTACTGGTAGTGGTAAATCAGTATGTATTAATAATATTATTCTAGCAATACTTATGAGAGCAACACCAGAAGAAGTAAAGATGGTTCTTGTTGATCCTAAAAAAGTAGAATTTAATGTATATGAAGGAATACCTCATTTGCTTACTCCAGTTGTTACAGATCCTAAAAAAGCATCAGCAGCACTACAAAAAATTGTTGTTGAAATGGATGAGAGATATGAAACATTTAAAAATAGTGGAACAAAAAATATACAAACTTATAATGATTATGTAGAAAAGAAATTAAAAAGTGATCCTAATTGTGGCCTTACTAAAATGCCATTTATATTAGTTGTTATTGATGAGCTTGCTGATTTAATGCTTGTAGCAGCAAAAGAAGTTGAAGAATCAATTATGAGAATTACACAACTTGCAAGAGCTGCTGGAATACATTTAATAGTAGCAACACAAAGACCATCAACTGATATAATCACTGGTGTTGTAAAATCTAATATACCTACGAGAATTTCATTTGCTGTTTCTTCAAGTATAGATTCAAGAACAATACTTGATATGGTAGGAGCAGAAAAACTTCTTGGTAAAGGTGATATGCTTTATAAACCAATGGATGATAATACACCTACAAGAATTCAAGGAAGTTTTGTTGGCGATGATGAGATTGAAAGAGTAGTTAATTTTGTAAAAGAAAATTGTAATCCACCAAAATATAATGAAAAATTCACTAATTTAGATTCATCATCAAGTGGAAGTGAAAACTCTCATTCTGGTGAATCAGGTGGAGGCGGAGCAAAAGATGTACTTTATGATGAAATATTAAATTATGCAATTAGAATGGGTCAAATAAGTGCATCATTAATTCAAAGAAAATATTCTATTGGTTATAATAGAGCAGCAAGAATAATGGATCAATTTGAAGAGCAAGGATTAGTTGGTCCAGCAAAAGGCTCTAAGCCAAGAGATGTACTAGTAAAATTAGAATCACAGGGAGGAAATGAAGAGTAATGGGAACAGTTCATATAGAAGCAGAAAAAGGACAAATAGCTAAAAGAGTATTAATGCCAGGAGATCCAAATAGAGCTAAATACATTGCGGAAAAATATTTAGAAAATCCTATTTTAGTAAATCAATTAAGAGGCGAACTTGCATTTACAGGAAAATATAAAGGAGTAGATGTAACAGTATTTTCAAGCGGTATGGGAATTGGAAGTATGGGAATCTACAGTTATGAATTATTTAATTTCTATGATGTTGATTCAATTATTAGAATAGGTACTGCTGGTAGCTATACAACTGATTTTAAAATATTTGATATTTTAGTTGCAGATTCAGCCTATTCAAAAACAGATTTTGATGAAGAAGCTGGAAGAGAAGATGTTGAAATAATAAATTCATCATTTGAACTTAATAGTGCAATTATGGATACCGCAGCTCTTAAGAGAATAAATGCAAGACTTGGAAGAGTACATACAACTGAAGCATTTTATACAGAAAATAAAGATTATACAAAATTTATAGAACTTGGATGTAAAGCAGTAGAAATGGAAACTTATGCTTTATTATATAATGCTAAAAAATTCCTTAAAAAAGCAACTGCAATACTTACTATAAGCGATAGTTTAATTACTCATGAAGAAATAGATCCAAAGGCAAGAGAACAAAAGCTTGATGAAATGATTCTTTTAGCATTAGAATCTATAATAAAAAAATAGAAATAAAACATAATAATAAAGAAGATATTATATCTTCTTTTTATGCCTATAAGGAGGATGAAATGGAATACAAGAAAATACAAAATAAAGAATACACTTTACATTTAATAAATTCAAATAGATTTAAAACAATGAATATTGTAGTTTTTCTAACAAAAGAATTCGATAAAGAAGATATTACATATGGCGGTATGCTTAGTAGTAATTTAGTTTATACTTCAAAAAAATATAATACTAAAAATAAAATGGCTACAATAGGTGAAGAATTATATGGAGCTAATGTCACTGCATCATTTGGAATATCAGGTAATAGTGAATCATATATATTTTCATTAGATTTTTTAAATCCAAAATATACTGAAGAGAAATATATGGATGAAACTATAGATTTTCTATGTGAAATATTATTTAACCCAAATGTTAAAGATAATTCGTTTGATGAAAACTACTTTAATATCATTAAGAAGGATGCAATAACAAGAAGTTTATCAACAAAAGATAATCCTGGTCTTTTTGCTAGTATTGAATATTCTAAAATAATGTATAAAGGAACACCAACAGCTTATAATACAATACCGAGTAAAGAAGAATTGGAAAAAGTAACTGCTAAAAAACTATATCAAAAATATATTGAATTATTTAACGGTAATTATAAAATAGATATTGTTGTTCATGGAGAAATAGATGATGATATAATACCAATAATAGAAAATAAATTTAAATCAGTAAAAGGTAACAATAATAAAGTAGTATTTGATATTAAACATAAATATGATGATAAAGTAGTAGAAAAAGTAGATACACTTCCATTTAATCAATCAAAACTCTATATAGGTTATAGATTAAATAATTTAAATTATCACGAAATGAATCATGTACTAAGAGTATATAATACAATACTAGGTACTATGAACGATTCATTATTATTCAATATAGTAAGAGAAGAACACTCTCTTTGTTATACTGTTGGTTCATATTATTCAAAATATAATCCATCTCTAACAATATATGCTGGTATAAATAAAGTGAATTATGAAGAGGCTGTTAAATTAATAAAAGAATGTGTTAACTTAATGAGTGATAAAGATGCTGTTGAAAGATTATTTAATTCAGCATTAAAAACAATAAATACATATATAAATAATTACTATGATGATGTAACATCACAAATAAATGAATATTATAAAAGAGAGTTTGAAAAGATAGAAACAGTTGAAGAAATGAAAGAAAATATCAATAAAGTTACAATAGATGAAGTAATTAATTTAAATAAAAAGATATCACTTAGTACTATATATTTATTAAGGGGTGAAGCATGAAAAAGAAGATATTTGAAAGAGTAAATGAATCATTGCTAACAGAAAAGTTAGATAATGGAGTAGAAGTATATTTATATAAAACTAATAAAACAAAAAATTTCTATATAACAATATCAGTTAAATATGGAGCTAATGTTACAAAATATAAAATAGGTGATAAAGTAACAGAGATAATACCTGGTAGTGCTCACTTTTTAGAACATAAAGTAATGGCATTATCAGAAAATAAAGAAATATCAAAAAGAATAAATGAGCTTGGTAGTCTTGCAAATGCATGGACAAGTTATAATGGTACAAATTACAACATATTTGGTAGTATAAATATCAAAGAAAACTTAATATTACTTTTAGATATATTCTATAATACAGATATAAACCCTAAAAATGTAGAAGAAGAAAAGGGTATTATTGGTGAAGAAATAGATATGTATAAAGATAAAATAAATAGTTATATGGCAAGTGAACTATTTAAAAATCTATTTAATACTTCATATGTAAAAAACACAGTAGTAGGTGAAAGAAGTGATATAGCTAAAATAACTGCAAAAGGTTTAAATAAAATATATAAAGATTTTTATGTACCTAATAATACATTTATAACAGTATGTGGTAACTTTGATGAAAATGATATTATGAATACAATAAAAGAATATATGAATAAACTTGATTTAAAACCTAAAAAGTTACCAAAAGTAATAAAAGGTAGAGAAAAAGATACAGTAAGAATACCATATCAAGAAATTAAAAAAGATATAAATGATGTTAGAGTTAAATATGCTATTAAAATAAATAGAAAAGCATTTAGTGTTAAAAATAAAAGATTATTATCTGCATATTTAAATATAATTTTAGGAGCAAATTTTTCCGCAACATCTCCATTATATGAAAAATATAAAAATGAAAATATAGTTACAAGTTTAAATCGTTCAATGAGTATAATAGATAATCATATAGTTATAATAATTGAAGCATTCACAAAAGATGGAGACAGATTTATAAAAGAATTAGAAAAAGATATTAAAAAACTTTCATTATCAAAAGATGAATTTGAAAGAAAGAGAAAAAGATATCTTAAAAGTTATATTTTAGATTTTGATAATATAGAAGATGTTGAATATATTATTGCTATTTCATTAATGACAGAAAACAAAATAAGCTATAAAGCTTATTCAGAAATAATGAGTTTAGATTATAATATAGCATTAGAAGTATTAAAAAGTATCAATACAGATAATGTTTCAATTATTAAAACAGTAAAATAAAACCTTGTTTATTAAAAACAAGGTTTTTATATAGTCTATATTCTAACAGAAGAAGTTTTTTCAAGAAAATCTTCGTAAGCACGATAATCTCCAAATAATACTTCATTATTAACTAGTGGAATAACTATTTCTAATGAATTAGTAAATTTCTTTAACTCATCCTCTTTTTCTTCTTCACTTAGATTAGAATATGAGTTTTTAGAATTATAAGTTTTTATTAAAAATTCTTTTATTCTACTAATTCTTTCTTTTAATTCTTTATTGATTTCATTACCATTTTCTCTTTGATCTGTTCTATAAGTTTCTGCATTAGTATAAAAGTCTAAATCTGTTATGAATTGTCTTATATCTTCAAATTCTGCATATTTTTGTAATTCTTCAATTAGGCCTCTTAAATCAGCAGTTAAATATAATTTATCAGTTATATCACTATCAAGAATTTCACTAAGTTTCATTGCTACCATAGTTTCAAATGGATAAGCTGGTTCTGTACTTGAAAAGTATTTACAAGAAAGCCACTCTGTATATCCCTCATTTAAACCATCACCTAATTTTATTCCATTATTATAATCTATATAACAAAATCCGTTTCTATATATTTTATCTTCATAATTTGTTGAAGCTAAATGAAATAATTCGTGATATGGAGCTTTATTACGATTAAATGAATCAAGTGCTGAATTATTTATGATAATTGTATTTTTAAGGCCAGGTAATCTACCAAAGTAATATACTCCGCCATAAGATGAATTACTAACTTTTGAAATTACTTTGGCTGTTTTAATATTTTTATAAAAATTTCCAAGAACTTCAGGAGAAAAATTTTTATCTAAAACATTCTTAAAGTTTGAGATGTCTTCTTTATATTTAGATTTAGCCGCTCTTGTTTTGCTAAAATCAAAATCAACTTTATCTAATATTTCTGGATGAGACATTTCTTCTACACTAGTCGCATCCTTAAATGCAGTGTTTTCTCTTTTAATTGTAGTACGATTATTTTTAATTTGATAACATTTAAATAAACATAGTGAACCCAATGTCACACAAAACATAAGAGTTTCGGGATCAATTTGCATTATTATCACCACCATTAGTTATAGTTTCAATAATGTCTTGTATTGAATTAAAAATATTATCATCTTGAATATCTTTTAAAACCATTTTAGCACTCCTATCATATTCACCAACATAAACATTTAATTGATTATTTTCATCATAAGTATTATCAGTATAAACTAAATATGTTTTATCATTTTCTTCAAACTTAAAAGTATATAAAATTTCATATTTAACAATTTTACCATCAATTTTAAGCTCTAAATATTTTTTATTATCCATAATTTCACCTTATATAAATTATAACATTTAAAAACCATTTTTGTAAATTTTTATTGACAAGTAGGAAATAAATAGTAAAAACCACTAAATTAGTATGAAAGGAGAAATATGAAAAATATATATTTTGATAATGCAACTACAACTGCATTAGATAGTGATGTAGTTAAAGCACTAGATGGACTTGTACCAGTTAAAATACACTGTTCACTTTTAGCAGAAGAGGCAATATATTTAGCTATTGCAGATTATTATAGAAAAGAAGGTAAAATGACAGAAGAAGAAATCAAAAAGAAATGTAATCTAAAAGAACATCAATCTTGTTGTCATTTACACAATTAGTACTAGCAATAGTACTTTTTATATGTTTATTTCTTTTAAATAATATTGTATAATTAAATAGGTGATTTAAGTGGAAAAAATTGAATTCAAAACTGTAGAAGAATTATATAAAAGAGTATCACCTGCTTTATATTCAAAAGTTAAAGAAATTAAAAGAATGGGTTACACACTTGTAACAGAAAAAGATGTATGGAATTATTTAGTTGATAACGATTGGAAGAATAGAACTAACTTAGAACTTTATGATTTAATCAGTGATATTATGAATGTTGATAATTATAAAATAAATTGCTATGTTACAGAAAGACTTTCAAGAATGAAAAGTAGATTAGATAAAACAGACAATACAACAATACTTTAAGGAGGATTAAACATGAAAAAATTATTAAAACCAATAATAATAGTATTATTAATATTAGTCGGAGGTATTTTATTAATTAAACCAATAATAAATAATATTTCTTATGGAATTGATTTACAAGGTGGTTTTGAAATACTTTATAATATTGAACCTTTAAAAAAAGGTGATACTATTACAGAAGATGATTTAGATAAAACATATAAAGCAATAGTAAATAGAATTGATACATTAGGTGTAAGTGAACCAGTCATCAGTTTTGAAGGTGATAACCTAATTAGAATTCAATTACCAGGACTTAAAAACGAAGAAGAGGCAAGACAAAGAATAGGAACAACAGCTGTTTTATCAATAAGAGATACAGAAGATAACTTATTATTATCAAGTGATGTTTTTGGAAGAGGTGGAGCCGCTTTAGAACAAGACCCACAAACATTTCAATATCAAGTAAAATTAGATATAAAAGATACGGGAGCATTCTATGAAGCAACTAAAAAAATATCTAAAAAACCAAATGGAGAAAATTTAATGGTAATTTGGTTAGACTTTGTAGAAGACTTAGACTCTTATGAAAACGAGAAAAAAACTTGTGGCTTAGATGCTAATATGAAATGTATATCTAGTGCATATGTAAATGAAGGGTTAAACAGTAATTCAGTAGTAATTGAAGGAAGTTTTACAAAAGAAGAAGCACAAAGTTTAGTAGATCTAATAAATAGTGGAAGTCTTCCAACTAAATTAACAGAAGAAGCAACACCAAAAAGTGTTTCTCCATCATTTGGTAGTGAAACAATAACAAAAACAGGAATAGCTGGAATTATAACATTTGCTTTAATAATGTTGATTTTAATATTTAAATATAGACTTAGTGGTGTAGTTGCTAGTATATGTTTATTTGCTTATGCATTATTAGTATTTGTAGTATTCAATTTAGTGGGTGGTGTATTAACACTAACAGGAATTGCTGCATTAGTTCTTGGAATAGGTATGGCAGTAGATTCAATAATAATATCAAATAGTAGAGTACATGATGAATTATTAAAAGGTAAAAAATTAAGAGAAGCATTTAGAGAAGGAAATAAGAGTAGTTTAGGAGCTATTATAGATGCTAACATAACAACTTTAATAGTTGGAATTATACTTTATGTATTTGGTGAATCAACAGTAAAGGGATTTGCTACAATGTTAATAATCACTATATTTATTACAGTATTTACAACAGTAATATTATATAGAATATTAATGGAACAATTTGTAAAATCTAAAGTATTTGATGATAAAGATAAATTACTATTTGGTAAAGCAAAAGAAGTAAAATCAAAAGATTATGTTAAATTAGGAAAAATTCCAACTATTATTTCACTTACAATAATTACAGTTGGAATAATATTCGCAGTTGTAAGAGGATTTAACTTCGGAGTAGATTTTACTGGTGGAACAAATATTAATATTTCATCTACAAATGATATAGACTTTAATAAAGTAACAGAATTAGTTAAAAAATATGATGTAAGAGATTATGACTATTATATGGGAACTAAAAAAGAAGGATTTATTAAACTAAATGATATATTAGATGATGAAACTAGTATAAAAGTTAAAAATCAATTTAAAGAATTAGGATATGAAACATCAAGTAGTGAAATAAGTACATTAGTTACTAAGAACTTAACTAAAAATGCTATTAAATCTTTATTGATATCTTTAATAGCAATAATTATATATGTTAAAATAAGATTCAATATGAATTTTGCAGTAGTCGGAATACTTATGCTAGTTCATGATGTATTAATAATATTATCATTATTTGCAATATTCTATATACCAGTAGATTTCATAATAGTAGCATCACTTCTTACAATAATTGGATACTCTATTAATGATACAATAGTTGTTTTTGATAGAATAAGAGAAAATAGAAAGAAATTATATAATAATAGAAAAGAACTTACTGATGAAGAAATTAATAAACTTGTAAATGTTTCTTCGACAAGTACATTTAATAGAAATATATGGACAAGTATTACTACAATAATTGCAGTTTTAACTTTAATTGCAGTAGGACTTAATGATATATATACATTCAATATTTCAGTATTAATAGGTTTAATTGCTGGTACTGTTAGCTCATTATTAATAGGTCCAAGATTATGGATCAGATTTGAAAAGAGAACAATGCATAAAAAAGATGATGATGAGGATGACGAACCAGAAGAATTAAAAATCAAAGGTATAAATATATAGGGGAGTGAAAATCATAAAAAACCATAGTTATGAAGAATTAGTAGATTTATTAAATTCATATATGGATCATGAATATGTAGAATTTATAAATAAGTATTATGAACAAGCTAAAATAATTTATAGCAACATGAAAAGAGAAACAGGTGAAGATTATATTCTTCACCCTATAAATGTTGCTTATATCTTAGCAGAACTTAAAATGGATCCAGTTACAATTGCATGTGCTTTAATACACGAAGCAATATCACTTCAAAAAATGACTTATGAAGAAATAGAAGAAATGTTTGGAACAGAAAGTGCTAATATAGTTTCCTCAATATCAAAAATAAGTAATTTAAAGCAAACATTCAAAGTAAATAATCCAGAAAAATATAGAAGAATAATAGTAGGTCTTTCAGAAAATCCAGCAACACTTTTTATAAAGTTTGCTGATAGATTACATAATTTAAGATCATTAAAAGTACACTCAAAAGAACATCAAAAATATATAGTTGATGAAACACAAAACATTTATATACCAATCGCACATAGACTTGGTATGAAAAAAATGAAAAGTGAAATGGAAGATTTATGTCTTCAATATAGTGATCCAGAAGGATATAATAAAGTTTTAGAAAGAATAAATTCATCTAAAACAGAACTTGAAAAATCTCTTGCTAGAATGAAATATGAGATAATGCAACTACTTGATCATCATAATATTCAATATCAAATGTTATCAAGAGTTAAATCAGTAAGAGGTATTTATAATAAATTAAAAAATGGTAAAACATGGAATAATATATATGATTTACTAGGTATAAGGGTATTAGTTGATACAGTTGAAGATTGTTATAGAGTTATAGGACTTGTTCAAGCAAAATACCCACCTGTACCAAATAGATTTAAAGATTATATTGCTAATCCAAAACCAAACTTATATCAAAGTTTACATACAACAGTATTTGGAGAAGATAAACGAATCTATGAAGTTCAAGTAAGAACATATGAGATGGATGAAATAGCTGAAAAAGGAGTTGCATCTCACTGGAGCTATAAAGAAAAAATAGATGGCTCAGTTAAAAATAATTTAGATCATATTTTAGAACAATTTAGAGTTTTAGTAGAAGTAAATGATATTGAAAAGAATATGGATTTCTTTAGTAATATTAAAGAAGAACTTAAAAGAAGTGAGATATATGTTTATACTCCAAAAGGAGATATTATTGAACTTCCAAATGGTGCAACACCAATAGACTTTGCATATAAAATACATAGTGAAGTAGGTAATACAACAACAGGTGCTCTTGTTAATAATAAAATGGTTAAACTAAACTATGAACTTAAAGAAGGAGATATGGTAGAACTTATAACACAAAAAGGTCATGCTCCATCAAAAGGTTGGTTAAAAATAGTTAAAACAGAAGCAGCTAAATCAAGAATTAAATCTTACTTCTATAAAAAAGAAAGAGAAAAATATATATCTCTTGGTCATGAAATGTTAGCTAACGAATGTAAGAAAAAGAATGTTGATATTAATGACATTATAACAGATGAAAATGTAGAAAAATTAAATAATAGTTTAGGTACAAAAGATTTAGACGATATTTATTTTGGAGTATCTACATTAAAATATTTACCTTCTTCAATACTTAGTAGATTAGAAGTACATGAACCTAAGAAGAAAACATTAACACTTAATAAAAATAATAATAAAGATGGTAATGGAATAATAATCGCAGGTTCAACAGATATATTATGTAGCTTAGCTACTTGTTGTAATCCAGTTTATGGTGAAGATATAGTGGGTTATATTACAAAAGGTTATGGAGTAAAAATACACTCTAAAAACTGTCCTAATATTGACTTAAGTAGTGAAAGATTAATAGATGCACAGTGGAGTGAAAACAAAGACAGTAGATACACTGCAAAACTAAAAGTTTATATTAGTGATGCAAATGATATATTACTTCAAATAATAACATTATCAACAAAAGATTCAATTATTATTGATTCAATAAATTTAATAAATAGAAATAAAGAACTATTCTATAATATAACATGTAAAGTTAAAAATATAAGTGACTTACATAAATTTATAGATGAAGTAAAAGGAATAAGTTCAGTAACAGCAGTAGAAAGGATATTTATATAATGAAAGTAGTACTACAAAGAAGTAAAGCAAGTAAAGTAACAATAGATGGAAAAGTTCATGGTGAAATAGATCATGGATATGTAGCACTAGTAAGTTTCACAGATGGAGATAATGCTGAAATAATTGATAAAATGATTAAAAAAATTATCAATTTAAGAGTATTTGAAGATGAAAATGAAAAAATGAATTTAAGCATACTTGATACAAAAGGAAGTATACTTAGTATAAGTCAATTTACATTATATGCTGATGCTACAAAAGGAAATAGACCATCATTTATAAATGCAATGAAACCAGACGAAGCAACGAAATTATATGATTTATTTAATGAAAAATTAAGTGAATTTTTAAAAGTAGAAACAGGAATATTTGGAGCAGATATGAAAGTAGAAATATATAATGATGGACCAGTTACAATAATACTTGATAGTAAAGAATTATTTAAAAATTAATCATAATAAAATGGATAACACAAGTTATCCATTTATTTTGCCCTCACAACTTAATTTAAAATTACTATTATAATCTTTTATATAAGGATTATCTTTAACATCCTTATATAATGTAGAACCTAAGTCATCAATAGTAATATTATCTTTTTCAAGTTCAAAAATATATTTATCATTATAAGCAAATATTTTATTAATATTACCATTATCATCAAAAGAATAATAATAACTAAGATTATCATAATCTAAATTAGTGTTAATATCACTTTCGCAACTTACATTATTAATCTTACTAAAATATTTAATATCATCGGTATATTGACTTTTAGCAGTTTTATATATTTCTTTTATTGCTGATAAGAATATACTTTTATCTTCATATTTTTTCCTATCATTAGGTTTAAATATCATTATAGAAATAATAACAAGTAATAAAATACAAATAACTATTAATACATATTTTCCTTTCTTCATATCATTCTCCTTTCTACTTTAGAACATCAAATTATTATAGAAAAATAAATATAAAAAAAGAATAATATAAAATTATTCTAATCTAACTTCTTTGGTTTTAACTTTAATTGTTTAGGTTCTTCACTCCTAATTGGTTTTGGTGGCATATTTGGTACAGCTCTATTTTTATTACAAGCAGCACTGAATAATAAAGAAACACTTAAAGCTATTGAAAGTATCTTTTTTTGATTGTTGTTCATCTTACCCTCCTACTAAAATAATACATTTTATCACCGATTATGTCAAATTTTATTTGTCTTTTTTTAAAAATGTATTATAATATTTTGTATGGAAAGAAAAGATGTAAAATTAGAAGATGTAAGCCCTATGATGAGGGAATATTTAAAAACCAAGAGCGAATACGAAGGTATAATTTTATTTTATAGATTAGGTGACTTCTATGAAATGTTTTTTGATGATGCAATAACTGCTAGTCACGAATTAGAACTTACACTTACTGGAAAACAATGTGGACTTAAAGAAAGAGTACCTATGTGTGGAGTTCCACATCATGCAGTAAATATATATCTAGAAAAATTAATTGAAAAAGGATATAAAGTAGCAATATGTGAACAAATGGAAGATCCTAAAACAGCAAAAGGAATAGTTAAAAGAGAAGTTATACAAATAGTAAGTGCTGGAACTCTTACAAGTACAGAAATAGTTAATGAAAAAGATTTTAATTATATAGCAAGTATAACAGATTATAATTATCTATACATATTATCTTATGCAGATCTTCTAAGTGGTAAAGTTTATACAACAAAAGTAGAAAAAAATAAAGATAAACTAATAAGTCACATAGTAAATTTAAATATAAAAGAAGTAGTAGTTGAAGATAATTTTGATGTTGATTTAACTCATAAATTAAAAACTAATTATAATATATTTATATCTTATTATAATAATGATGAAATATATAAAGGCAAAGTATTTGAAAATGTTACAGATCAAAAACTTATAAAAAATACTTCACTATTATTAAATTATTTAACTAACTCTTTAAAACAAGATTTAAGCCATATACAACAAGTAGAGGTTATTGATAGTGGTTTATTCTTAGAACTTGATAAAGAATGTATAAAGAACTTAGAATTAGTTGAAACAATAAGAAATAAAGATAGACAAAATAGTTTATTAGGATTTATGGATAAAACTAAAACTGCTATGGGAAGTAGACTTCTTAAAAGTTATATAATTAGTCCTAGTATAGATAAAAATGAAATTATTAAAAGACAAAATCTTGTAGAAAAATTAATGACAGAGTTCTTATTAAAAAGTGAACTTAAAGAATATTTATATGAAATATATGATTTAGAAAGACTTACAGGTAAAGTGGTTTGTTCTAATTTAAATGCAAGAGATCTTTTACAACTAAAAACTAGTATTAAAGTAATACCTGATATAAATAATATATTAGAGACACTTGGTGAAGAAAAAATAGAGACATTTAATGAACTTTATCTAATACTTGAAAATTCTATAAAAGATGATGTACCTCTTACTGTTAAAGAGGGTGGAATAATTAAAGAGGGTTATGATAAAGAAGTTGATGAATTAAGAAGTATAAAATCAGGTGGCAAAGACTTTATATCTAACTTTGAAAGAGAAGAAAAAGAAAGAACGGGTATTAAAGGACTTAAAATAGGTTACAATAAAGTATTTGGATATTATATAGAAGTTCCAAAAGGACAAATAAGTCAAGTTAAAGAAGAATTTCATTATGATAGAAAACAAACAATATCAAATTGTGAAAGATATATAACACCCCTTCTAAAAGAAAAAGAAAATCTTATATTAAATGCAGAAGAAAAACTAAATAATTTAGAATATGATATCTTCTGTAAGATTAAAGAAGAAGTAAAGAGATATATTTCTAAATTACAAAAAGCATCTGCTAAAATAGCTTATTATGATGTAATGCAATCATTTGCTACAATCGCGGAAGAACATAATTTTATTAAGCCAACTATTAATGAAAACTCAACAGTTGAAATAATAAAAGGAAGACATCCGGTAGTAGAATCAGTTATAAGCACAGAATATATTGATAATGATATAGTAATGAATGAAAAAACAAATATTCTTATAATAACTGGACCTAATATGAGTGGTAAAAGTACATATATGAGAGAGTTTGGTATAATTGTTATACTAAATCAAATTGGATCATTTGTACCGGCAGCTAAATGCAATTTACCAGTATTTGATAAAATATTCACAAGGATAGGTGCAAGTGATGACTTAGTAGGCGGAGAAAGTACATTTATGGTAGAAATGAAAGAAAGTGCTTATGCTTTACAAAATGCTACTAAAAACAGTTTAATATTATTTGACGAGCTTGGAAGAGGAACTAGTACTTATGATGGTATGAGTTTAGCAGGAGCAATAATAGACTACATTTCAACTAAAATAAGATGTAAAACATTATTTTCAACACATTATCATGAATTAACTGATATGGAAAATAAATTGCCAGGTATTCATAATGTGCATGTATCAATAGATGAAACTAATGGTGATATCACATTTCTTCATAAAGTAATGGATGGAGCAGTAGATAAAAGTTATGGTATAAATGTTGCTAAACTAGCAAATCTACCACATGAAGTTATTAAAAAAGCTAATGAATTGCTAAAAGAATATGAAGAAAAAGATAACAACACTACTAAAACAA
>JABLTK010029139.1_pt1 | contig 19509 bp, 26 predicted proteins | sample 7160131 | NCBI WGS metagenome assembly JABLTK01 (sample SAMN14651221, study PRJNA627086) | human gut metagenome | isolation source: feces | host: Homo sapiens
AATTGGGGGCGGAAAAATAAATAGCCTCTCCTCCACTATACGGATATTATAGCATAAAAATCAATGTACGACCATATACAAAATACATAAATGTACGACCATATATTTATATACTTTGTACATTGATATGTACGACCATATATGATATGATTATATCAAGATAAAGGTAAGGCAAGCGAAGATAGACGAAAGTACTGCAAGGGAAACCAAGAATATCACATAATACCGACACAGGATAAGAAATTGAAAGCAATGCCAGAGGGCTAGGAGATAAACTTAAAGCCAGTTGGAGCTACCAAAGCCTTTAGAATTACAGGAGGTAAACACAATGAGTACAAAGGATCTTACAAGCAAAGTAAAGGAATTAAAGGAACTGAAAATGATGGTTGAGGAGCTGGAGGAAGAAATCAGCACTATAGAGGATGAGATTAAGGCGGAAATGACAGCCAGAGAAACAAATGAGCTTATGTTGGATATGTTTAAGGTAAGCTGGAAAGAGGTTGTTTCTAACAGATTTGATAGCAAAGCATTTAAGGCTACTCATGCAGAACTGTATAAACAGTACACAAAGCCAGTAGCTACAAAGAGATTTTTAGTAGCATAAAGAAAATGCCCTTGTAAGAGCTGGGAACTCTTACAGGGGCGGTACAATCCACTAGGCAAGCGGAATGTGAGAATATTATAACCTGTATTTTCTCATACCGCAATAGTAAACAGGAGGCAGAAATGGAAGAAAACCAGTTAAGGAGGGGCTGGGTACTGGACTTACTGGAGGAGGCGTTTAAGAAAAGCCTCACAGAAAGAGATTACCAGACAGTTAGGGGTATCCAGAAATACTACCCTTTGAGCTTTAGCGGTAACACAGATAATAAGCCAGATTTGATGTTAATTAACTTAGCGTATCAAATAGGCAAAGCAGAGAATAACAGGAGGAAATGAAACAATGAGGAAAACTATTTACATGGTAAATGAAACAAAAGGCGGATCTTGTGCAAATATTTTTGTAGAATATGGAAAAGGAGTTAGCCTTGCTTTAGAGGATATGGTTAATGTATTTGGGGAGGATGAGGGATTTACAAAGGCTTTAGAGAAAGAGCTGGAGGCTAACGCTCCACTCTATGTGGATGATAGGGGAGATATACTACAGGTTATTACAATTCCTACACTCATAGAGGCGGTATATGGGGCGGAGGATCCGCTGGAGAGAGCTACTCTCTATAATACGCTTATGGAGATAGAAAAAGCTCTAGTGAATATCTGGGGATAGAATTAAAGCCCTCCAGAGAGCATATAAAAGCCTCTGGAGAGCTTTTCTATTTAGTGGTATACTGTTATCAATAATCATAGAAAGAGGGCTGTAAAATGGGATTACAGGAGCTTATGAATAAATACGGACACAAGCCTAAAATGGAAAACTGGGTGAAACTTAAAGAGGCGGATGATAAAGAGTATACGGAGCTAAGTTTTAGAATATCTCCAGAATTAAGGGAGTATTTAGATATAAATGAAGATGGAGAACTGGTGGAGCTACAGGCTATCCCAGAGGAGTTACATAGCTTAGCGGAGAGTGTGTGGGCTACATGGGAGCGGATCCACAGCCCAGAGGATCTATCAGAGTATTAAGGAGGCTGGGAAATGTACTTAGTGAAAAATCACGATATAGAGCTATTGCTGGATCCAGATACTAATACTCCTTATGAGGCGGAAAGCTACACGATCTCCAGTAGGCGGAGGGTTACATGGGATTATAAGAGCCAGAGCTGGAGAGATAGGCATAACAGAGAGTACACGCCTGTGAGGATGGGGAAGATCATAGGCTTTAATATGAAAAATACGCTCTCAAAGACTGATAAAGAGATCCTAAGCACATCCCCAGAGGGTAAAGCCTATGTAGAGTATAATGAGAAGATCGGAGGAGATCCTATAGGGCTATTGGTTCCTACTGGATATCCGTCTATGATAAGTGAGTATCTGGAGCAGGGAGGCACAATAGAGGAAATATACAGAGATTGCATAGAAAGAGGGATCTCATGGGAGGAATTGCTTAGTTGCTATGTAGAGAAAGATCCTAATAGCTGTGATGAGTGGTATGTAGAGGTATTGTGGGATCCATAATAAATATCCCAGCAAACCTACAGGAGGGGCTATATAGGCATTTGTGCTATATTAGACGATAAAGTGTAGGGGTAAAATTAAAGAGGGCTGTATGAGGCTGATAACAGCCTTAAAAACTGCCTCATGTATGAGGAAAATAAAGGATTTTTATAACTGAAAATTGAGGAATAAAAAAAGAGTATGCAGGAGCTGGAGTTTTCTACATACTCTTTCTTTTTGAAAGAAAAAGGGTTACATACTTCCTACATAACGAGGGGGTATGTTAGTTACAAATAAATAATAGGAGTGAATGGTTACACAGTCAATGAGAAAGCAGAAAATAAAAATAAATTTTATATTTATCTAAAATTATTTTTAACTTGTGATTAGGTTAAGTATCATCAAAAAATTTTAAAATGGAGGTATCTAATGATGAAAGCGGTTAAAAGTATTTACGGTAAACATGAGGAAATAGTGGTTTTATTTGAGTTTGAGCGTGTGGCAGATGTTATGTGCGATGGCGTTACTCTGGCAGGAGATGTAGTGGCTTTAGGGCAATTCTCAGAAGAAATCCCAGTATTATTAGTTTTGAATGAACATGAAAAAGTTATGTTTGAGATTACCCTTGGAGTGATTACAAAGTACGAAAAGTGGTTAGAAACCGTTAAGGACGATATGGGAAACGAGGGAACAGTAACGAATTATCTCATTGAGTATTATTCTACAGAAGATCGGTTTTCAGAATGTCACTATCTTACTATGTGTGATGCGGATCCTTGTTGGGAATGATTGAAAGTAATAGCAGAGGGGATGAAAAACTCCCCTCAATTGATCAAATTGAGATTGAGGAGGTAATAGAGAAATGACTTTGAAACAGGCAAGAAAGAAACACGGAGGATATACACAAAAGGAGCTTGCGGATCTGATCGGCGTGTCAGAGGTAACGGTATCAAACTGGGAAAGAGGTATAACTACTCCCTCTGTTAGTATGTGGAAATCTGTAGCGGATGCTCTAGGGGTATCCATGCAGGAGATAGAGTTTAAGGTAAAGTAGATGATGAGGAATGGAAAGAAAAACAGGGTTAAAGGGGCTGGTACTAACCTTAAATGATAATAACAAAGGGCTTACAGATGCGGAGGCGAAAAAGCTGTGTAAGCGGTTGCTGGTGGCGTTAAAGGATATGGCAAAGAGAAAAGGCTGGAGTTATGTGATTTGGATATTCTTTAGCAGGAGGGAGCAGGATCCAGAGCCTTTAGTGAAGAAATGGGTAAAACATGAGAAAACAGCGAAAAGACCGCATTTTCATGTAATACTATACGCTAATCCTTGCAGGACTATTGTAGATTGGATAAATAACTATTGGAATACTCCTGTAAAATCAAAGAGGCAGAGCTGGGGAAAAGTGCATAAGCATAATATTTATGATTATGCAGGATTTACAGGATATTGTAATAGACAGAAAGCCTTTAAGGAGCGCAGGCAGGAATACACAGGAGCGGTAGAGCTGGATCTGGGAAAGATTTGTGATTATGAAAAGGCGGAAAATAGCCAGTAAATACAAGGCTTTTCTTAGTATGAGGTAACTAGGTATTTATTATTATATATAGGACTGTAGGGCATACAGGAAATCACAGATATTACACTTGAAATTGACATGAAAAGATCTATGAGGTATCCATGAGGAAAGAGGATGGAAAAAATTGAGGCATTATAATGTAGGAATAGCTCACAAAGAAGATTAAACAGGGCTATGAAAAATTGAAGTAAAATCAATGAAATTATGCAGAGGTAGCTACATGAGGAAAAAATACAAAAACTGTAGTTTTTCTCTTGTAAAGTGAAGTAAAGGTAAAGAAAAAAGAGTTATTTTCAAAAGAAAGAGGCGGATGGCTGGCTGAAAAATTGCATTTTTACCGCCAAAAGCCTATTTTAACTCAATGATGAGGAGGTAAAACGGATGTTTCCAGAGTATAAAATTATAGAAAAGTCAGAGCGTTATTACGGTACATATAAAGCCTCTGCTACTACAGGAACGATAAACAGAAATCAGCAAATTATTATAGGGTTGTGTGATATGATGCTACAGATCTGGCAGGAATGGCAGAATGACACGAGGCACTATCAGCCCTCACAGAAAACATATAGAGGTTATCTGGAGAGGATAAAGGCAGATGAGGCAAGGCTGGATCAAAATCTCTTAGAATATAAGACAGGAAAGCAGGTTATTAAGGATTGCAGAGAGTTTGTAAAGCTGGTAGTGCTGTATCGTGTTAGGGATCAGAGAAAATGCAATGTGTTTTAGAGGTACCGAAAAGTATACTTTATGAGCCTCTAGTATTTTTATGCTTTTTAGGTATCAAAATGTTATCTTTCGGAGTTTTGAGAGGTATCAAAAAGAAAGTAAGCATTTTGATACTATTGCATAAATGTACGACCATATATTTATATACTTTGTACATTGATATGTACGACCATATATGATATAATTATATCAAGATAAAGGAGAGATAAAAAGGAGCTGGAGAAAATGAAGTATTACGGATACCATAGAACGAGTACAAAGGAGCAACACTTAGACAGGGGCATAACTGCTATTACTGATTATTGTAATGAGCATAATATAAAGCTGGAGAAGATATACACAGACCAGCAAACAGGAAAAAACTTTAACAGACCACGCTACACTATTCTTAAGGAGGATACTCTTAGGGAGGGGGATGTACTGATACTATCGGAGCTGGATAGATTGGGGAGAAATCGTAGAGAAACCCTTAAAGAGCTCCAGTATTATAAAGATCATGGTATTAGGGTAATGATTTTAGAGATCCCTAACACTTGCATCCATACGGAGGATAATCTTACACTAGAATTTATAGCGGATTTGCTGATACAGGTATATTCCTATGTAGCACAGGCGGAGATAGAGAAAAAGGAAAAACGACAGAAAGAGGGTATACAGGCAAAAAAAGATCGTGGGGAGTGGGCTGATTATGGTAGACCTCATGCGGAGGGGAGAGATCAGTTTTTCAATGGCGGATATGAAAAGGTACTAGCTGGAGAGCTTAGACCTGTAGACCTTATGAACCAGTTAAATCTCACAAAGCCTACATATTATCGCTACAAGAAAGAATATGAGGCAATGCAGAGCAAAAAGAAATAGGACTGCTGCCGAAATCGGAAAAATACAGGATTATTACAGGAATTAAAGGAGTGATACAGGATGGAAAGAGCGGTATTTTATGCCAGAGTTTCCACACAGGAGGAGGCACAGCTAAGAGCTCTCCCTAAACAGGTGGAGGAGTGTAAAGAGAAAATAGCGGAAAAAGGCTGGGAGCTGGTGGATCAGTATGTGGATGAGGGTAAGAGCGGTACTACAGTAAAGCATAGAACAGAGTACCAGAGGCTCCTAGATGATATGGGAGCTAATAAGTTTGATGTTTTAGTAGTGAAATCACAGGACAGGCTCCAGCGTAACCCTAGAGATTGGTATATTTTTGTAGATAAGCTCAATAGTAACGGTATTAAGCTCTATTTTTACTTAGATGGCAGGTACTTTAAGAGTGATGAGGATGCTCTTATTACAGGTATTAAGGCTATCTTAGCTGGAGAGTATTCCAGAGATCTTAGTAAAAAGCTCAATAACTCAAATAAGAGGCGTATTGAGAAAGCCAGAAACGGAGAGGCGGTAAGTGCTATGGGAAATAGCCAGATGTACGGTTATAGGATCGTAGATGGTAAGTGGGTTATAGAGCCAGAGGAGGCGGAGATAGTAAGAAAGATGTATGAGCTTTATTTGGAGCTCCATAGCATCCGAAAAGTAAGAAACTCCCTCAATGAGCTAGGCTACAGGAATAAGGCAGGAAAGCTCTTTACAGAGGAGGTAGTAGGTAGAGTTATTAGGAATGAAAAACATAAAGGCTGGGTTATTCTTAACAGGTACCATAGAAATTTTGATACTAAGGAGATAGATGAGCTCCCAGAGGAGGAGTGGGTAATAGTGAAAAACGATCACGAGCCTATAGTATCGGAGGAGGTATGGGATGCTGTAAATAGTGAGATAGATAGCCACAGGAATAAAGGAAACAATAAAGGGAGGGGTAAGCGTATGGGTACAGATCCGTTAAGTGGTAAGATGTTTTGTAATTGCTGTGGGAGGATCCTCTGGAAACATACCACAAGAGGCACATATAAGGGAAAAGATAAAGAAAGTACCTATAGAGCCTATTCACAATGGTATTGTAGTGGTAAGATGGGCAGAGGGGAGCTAGCCTGTGAGGATCCAGCTACTATATCTGGTGTGCAGATCAATAGGTATCTGGTGGAGCTGGCGGATCAGTTTTTAGATTATAGTACCATAGAGTACAGTAAGAACCTCCTAAAAAAGAAAACCTTAGGATGGTTACTGGATCTTAAGGATCAGCTGGCTACTCCTACCGATAATGGAAAGATAGAGGCGGAGATATCAAAGCTGGAGGCAAAAAAGAGTAAGCTCATAGATTTATATACAGATGAGCTTATCACAAAAGAGGATTTTGTGGTAAAATCTAAGGAGCTGGATGATAAGCTGGAGGAAAAGAGAGCCCTTTTAGTGCCTGTAGAGGAAAATCCAGATATAAAGGTTATTGAGGATACCATAGCTAATATAGATGCAGAGATAGAGGCATTATTTGAGGATGAGGCTATGGTTGAGGAGAAAAAGATCCAGTTTATCACAGAGCACATTAAAAAGATCGTGGTACTTAGTAACAAGGATGTATTTATAGTGCTGGATAGCATAGCTGGGGCGTTTCTCTTTGTGGATAAGGGAGATGCTAAGCTGGAGATCGTACCTGTAGAGGGCTATAACCCAGAGGAATTAAGCGAGGTAGGTATAACAGAAAGTGAAATTGTACCATTTGATATGGAAAGTCTGTCGGTCGCCGATTTCCGAATATGTTTTAAAGGACATGGTGGAGAAACGCGGTTTAACCGATGCGTTTGAGATTGCTTCAGCAGCAACCAGTACGGAAGAAATATGGAATGGCAAAGGCAACCCGATTTATCCGCCGGCTCAGGCAGAATTGAGAAGACACGGCATTGGTGAAACCGCCTATACGAATTTCAGCGGTAAGCGTGCCCGACAGGTGACAAAGCAGGATTATCAGTATTATGATTATCTGTTGTGTGCAGACAGCAATAATATCAGAAATACATTGCGAATTACCGGTCCTGATAAAGAAGGAAAAGTAAAGCTTCTGTTAGACTTTACGGACAGACCGGGAAGGTCTATTGCGGATCCGTGGTATACAGGGGATTTTAAGGAGACGTATAGAGATGTCTATGAAGGGTGTACAGCTTTATTAGAAAAATTAGGATTTTAAACAAGAGCAGTATGCATATTTTATTATCCTATAAGAGATATAAGATATGTGTACTGCTCCATATTTTTATTCGGCATTAAAAACTGTTTCAATTACCTCAGCTGCTTCTAAGGCACGCTGAATGATATGCTGCCCTTCTTTGGCAATCGGGACATAAGGCATCTGGAAATCCTGACTGGTCAGAAAGGCACCGGCTAATTGGAAGATATAACGATCATAGCCGTCGGACATATTTTCCAGAACCTTGCCATTGTCTTCCATTAATTGAAGATTCTGATTCTTGCCAATGGTCATATCGTTTAAAATATCCAACATAACAATGAAATGTTCCATATCCCAGCTGGACAGATACATACATTTACACAGGCCCTTGTTGAAAAAAGGATAATTGCAGTAACAGTTCAGCAATTCAGAAAATCGGCTTCGGTGTTCAGGGGTTTCGAACAATCCCTTGATTTCAAGTTCACGCAGACATCGATAGTTGATATTCATTTCACAACACTCCCTATGAAACTAATTTAATGTATTTATTTTAACAGGAAAATGTTGACATTAAAAGGGGAAAAAAGGAAATGTTCGATGAAAAAAAACAGTATATAGGCAACAAAAAAGCATAAAAAAGCATGAAAATGTTTGATTTATTCATAGTCATGTGCTATGATAAATGTCTTTAAACACAGTGATGCAGAGTAGTAGATGGGGAAACGCTTTCAGAGAAATGCCGGATGGTGCAAGGCATGAAGTTGTGGAAATGTCGAACTCGCTGCAGAGCGGCTGTGCTGAAAATGTATAGAGCGTGAGATTGTCTGCAGGAAACGGTGGAGAAGTATGTTATAGCTATGCAGAATAGGCGCAGACGGGTGCTCCCGTTACAGCAGCGGGGATATGATTGTATCCACAGAGAGATTCCTGAGCTGTTTTGGGGATTATGATTGCATAATATGCATCTGTATTCAGAACAGGGGGATAATTGAAGAGTGGTACCGCGGAAGTAATCTTTCGTCTCTTTGGGTCAAGTGACCAGGAGATGGAGGATTTTTTTTATTGCATAGCAAATTGTGCCCTACGCAATAAAATGTTTTGTATGGAATTTTCAGGAGTCATCATTTCGCCCTGAATTCCCAACAGGATAAAATTCTGTTTTAGGCTACACGCATTTAGGATACGCATGTTACGGTATTTTCAAGAGTGATGTCAGCCTTGGTTCCGTATTAAGTGCTGATTTTCAGACAACAGGATTTGCAGGTTTGCCGAAAGCTATTACCAATGCATTTGTTTATGCTGGTTTCCAGTGCGTCACAATGCCGACAATGGTTGCCTGTGCCACACCGCTGCCAAACAGCAAGGGCTGCAAGAAAGCCATGTGGATTTCATTTGCCATGAATGCGGTTGTGCTGGTTTTATCTGTATTTATGCTGCTGACATGGAAAGATGTTTATACAGGTGTGGATGGCGGCACAGTTATTCCGACACTGACATTCTGCAATGCTATGAGTATTAACTGGCTGACAACCATTTATGGCGTGTGTCTGCTGTTGTGTCTGATTTCTACAGGTGTTACAACGATTTTCGTTTTTGTCACACGTTTTGAGAAGCTGAAGATTTTTTCAGGCATCCAATCTGCACCGGTCAGAAGCGCCATTGTATCTGCTTTTATTATCATTTTGTCCATGACCATTTCACTGGCAGGATTGACGAATATTATCAAATACGGTTATGGCTACTGTGGTTATCTCGGCATTATCGTTGTTGTTATTCCGTTCCTGACAGTGGGAGTATATAAAAACAGAAAATACATCAAAAAGCACGGCGATTACAATGTGTTCAGAAAATAAGCAGCAGGAAAGTATACATTTAGAATACAGCGTGAAACAATACAGCATGAAATAGCTGCAGATTTGAAAATAGAAGTAAAAAATAGAATGTATGTGATAAGGAAGTTTTAGAAATGCAGAAATTATTATTTCCAGGATACACTATTGGCGTTGATGCCTATGACGATATCAAAAATGTTTGCCCGGCTTATGGCAAAAAGGTGGCAGTGATTGGCGGTAAACATGCCTTAGCTGCCGCAAAGGAAGGTATTTTAAAGGGGGCTGCCGATGCAGGCATTGAAGTTATCGGCGTTATGAGTGCACGATTTCTTCCAGAAATGATATTCCGGCCCACAGTGATGCCATGGGTATTGCTTTAAGTTCCGTGTGTGCCGTACCGATCATGCGCTGGGGCGAAAAGGCTTTGGCCGACTGCAAAGCCAATCAGGTATCCGATGAGCTGACAGAAGTTATTCTCGGTATCATTATCTCCACAGGATTTGTGTCGAACTTCGTTCAGGTGGATTATACAACCGGTCTGGCCCATGCCATTTACAATGGTTTCACAGTACTGCCAAGCACAGAAGAAAACGGTTATCTTCACGGCGAGGTTGTTTCCTATGGTATCCTTGTTATGCTGACCATCGACAAACAGTATGCAGAAAGGGATACCCTGTATAAATTCAGCCGTTCCATCGGTCTGCCAACAAGACTGGCAGATATCCATGCCAAAGCAGAAGATCTGGCAAAAGTCACAGCTAAGGCACTGGCGGGTATTGATGTAAGGGTTTATCCATACACAGTGACAGAGCAGATGATCGTGGACGGTATCATGGAACTGGAGGCCTATGATGAAAAAATACGCTAAAAGCGCATGGATGTGACAAAAAAATTGTACATAATATTCCCGTAAAAGAGGTTGCAATTCTTCTCAGAGGGTGGTAACATAAAGACAGCAAATCAATAAAGTGATTACCGGGAGATTAGAGCAAGGTAAGTAGAGCGAGACAATCGCTCTATTTCCCTTGCTTTTTATTTTCCCGTTTGGCTGTTAAGCAGAAATAGAAAGGAGATTGGGTTTATGTATGATGTAGCGATTATCGGTGCCGGTGTGACAGGAAGCGCCATCGCAAGGGAGTTATCAAGATATCAGTTAAATATCTGTGTCATTGAACGTGAGGAGGATGTCTGCTGCGGCACATCCAAGGCCAACAGTGCCATTATTCATGCGGGTTTTGATGCTGTACCCGGCACATTAAAGGCAAAGGTTAATGTCAAAGGCAATGCCATGATGGATCAGATTGCAAAAGAGTTGGATATTCCGTTTAAGAGAAATGGTTCTATGGTTGTATGCACAAAAGACCAGGATCCGAAAGGATTGGAAGTACTGATGGAGAGAGGCAAGGCCAATGGCGTGCCGGACCTTCAGATTCTTGACCGTGAGGCACTGATCGCTATGGAACCGAATCTCAGTGATGATGTTGTATGTGCATTGTTTGCACCGACAGGTGGCATTGTATGTCCTTTCCATATGACCATGGGTTATGCTGAAAATGCATGCAGCAACGGTGTCGAATTTTTTCTGAATACACAGGTGGATGATATTAAGAAAGCAGAGTCAGGCTATGAGCTGACAGTAACCCATACAGACAGCGGCGAAAAAGAGATAAAAACAGCGAAAGTTGTCATCAATGCAGCCGGTGTTTATGCAGATACACTGAATAATATGGTCAGCGAACATAAGCTGCATATTACAGCAAGAAAAGGTGAATATATGCTGCTGGACAAAGATGCAGGCAAGCACGTATCTCATACAATTTTTCAGCTGCCGTCCAAGATGGGCAAAGGTGTTCTTGTGAGCCCGACGGTTCACGGCAATCTGCTGGTTGGACCGACTGCCGTAGATGTGGAAGATAAAGAAGCGGTTAATACAACCCAGGCCGGACTGGATTCCCTCGGACGTACCGCTTCTCTCAGTGTGAAGAATGTACCCCTTCGTCAGGTGATTACATCTTTTGCAGGTCTCCGTGCCCATGAAGCCGGTGATGATTTTGTGATTGGTGAAGCAGAGGATGCCAAAGGGTTTATTAATGTGGCAGGTATTGAGTCTCCGGGACTTTCATCTGCACCGGCTATTGCAGTGATGGTGGCAGACAGGGTGAAAGAGATGCTGAATCCTGAAGTTAACGACAAGTTCAACCCGATCAGAAAAGGCATTCTTCATCCGGATACACTGACACTGGAAGAAAGAAATGAACTGATTAAGAAACAGCCTGCATACGGTAATATTATCTGCCGTTGTGAGATGATCACGGAGGGTGAGATTCTGGATGCCATTCACCGTCCGCTGGGGGCACATTCCCTGGATGGTGTGAAACGTCGTACAAGAGCCGGTATGGGACGCTGCCAGGCAGGCTTCTGTTCACCGAGAACGATGGAAATTCTTGAGCGTGAAGTGCCAATGAGCATGTTTGACATTACAAAGAACGGTGTTGGTTCCAATATCGTTATCGGTACCAACAAGGAATTATAGGAGGGCGCATGATGAAAGCATATGATTTGATTATTATTGGCGGTGGCCCTGCTGGTCTGGCAGCCGCTGTTGCTGCAAGAGACAACGGTATTGAAAGTATTCTGATTCTTGAAAGAGACAAACAGCTTGGCGGTATTCTGAACCAGTGTATCCACAACGGTTTCGGTCTTCATACATTTAAAGAAGAGCTGACAGGACCTGAATATGCAGCAAGATTTATCGAACAGGTCAAAGAGAGAAAGATTGAATATAAATTAAATACAATGGTCATGGATATTTCCCATGAAAAAGTTGTCACTGCCATGAACCGTGAGGAAGGCATGATTCTTCTTCAGGCCAAAGCCGTGATTTTGGCCATGGGATGTCGTGAACGTTCAAGAGGTGCTTTGAATATTCCGGGTTATCGTCCGGCAGGTATTTACTCCGCAGGTACCGCACAGCGTCTGGTGAACATGGAAGGTTATATGCCGGGCCGTGAAGTGGTTATCCTTGGTTCCGGTGATATCGGCCTGATCATGGCAAGACGTATGACACTGGAAGGTGCCAAAGTGAAGGTTGTGGCAGAGCTGATGCCTTATTCCGGCGGATTAAAGAGAAATATCGTTCAGTGCCTGAATGATTTCGATATTCCGCTGAAACTCAGTCACACAGTTGTTGATATTGAGGGCAAAGACCGTGTAAAGGCTGTTACAATTGCAGAGGTTGGCCCTGACCGCCGTCCGATTCCGGGCACGGAAGAACGCTATGAATGTGATACACTGCTTCTGTCCTGTGGTCTGATCCCTGAAAATGAGTTGAGTAAGAGTGCCGGTGTTGACTTAAGCCCGATTACATCCGGCCCGATTGTTAATGACAGTCTGGAAACTAATATCGACGGCGTCTTTGCCTGCGGCAACGTGCTGCATGTGCATGACCTGGTGGATTATGTTTCCCAGGAAGCCGGAACAGCCGGAAAGAATGCTGCAGCTTATATTAAGGAGGGCAAGACAGCCGATGCAAAAACTGTTGAAATTTTGCCGGTAGATGGTGTGCGTTACACAGTGCCAAAATATATCCGCCCGACGGAAATGGAAGATACTCTGACAGTTCGTTTCCGTGTAGGAGATGTTTACAAGAACTGTGCCATTGCGACTTATTTTGATGATGAACTCATCAGCAAACGCAAACGTCCGGTCATGGCACCGGGAGAAATGGAGCAGGTGATTCTGCAGAAATCCAAACTGGCAGATTACCCTGATTTAAAGCATATTACAATCAAAATTGAGGAGGCATAACGAATGGAAACAAGAGAATTAACCTGTATCGGCTGTCCTTTGGGATGCGCTCTCACAGTGACAATGAATGGTAAAGAAGTTGTAGAAGTCAAAGGCAACACTTGCAAAAAGGGCGATATTTATGCCAGAAAAGAAGTCACTAATCCGACACGTATCGTCACGACAACTGTCAGAGTCAGCGGCGGCGCTGCTCCGATGATCAATGTCAAAACACAGTCCGATATTCCGAAGGATAAGATTTTTGAATGTGTAGCAGCATTAAAAGGCGTGACAATTCAGGCACCGGTGGCTATCGGTGATGTTGTCCTTGAAAATGTGGCAGGTACAGGCGTCAATATTGTGGCAGCAGGTGCAGTTGAGTCGGCATAATAGATTGAATAAAAACTGAATGGATGAAAATAGCATATTGAAATAATAAGAAAGAGACATTTGCAGAAATGACAGGCATCCTGTGAAACATACAGGGCCGGCCAATTGCCGATGTCTCTTTTTTACAAAAAATATTTGCGCGAATAGTGGATGAATGCATTCACATGTAAAAAGGTGCGTGTGAAAAAAAGTTCGGGAAAAATTTTATAAGGAATGAAACATTTTCGGCATATCAGGTGTATTATGGGTGAAAGGCCTTTCAAGGAGAGTACAAGTAAGATGTTGACGAAAGAAGAATTTACCTGTCTGGCAAGGAAGTATATGGATACGGTTTTTCGAATTTCCTGCGTTTTCCATGGCAGAAATATGCATCCCTGGAAGATTATATGGAAACTTTGCAGATGCCGGTTAAGTCCGGCATCAGAAAGCGATGTGGAGACATTTGCGGATGCGGCTTTGGGTGATAAGAGTATTTCAACAAATCATGCTGAACGTACAAATTCCAGCGGGGAAGTGTTAGATGACCCGGATTCACAGTGTGTGGCAGTTGATTCAGTGACGGCGAATGAATTATTGTCCGGCAATGTTCAGAATGTGGATGCGACAGTGGAAGTTGGTGGATATACCTTTGACTTTGAGCAGTTAGTGGTGGACAAAAACGGCAATGGCATGTTGTCTTATACTATTTCGAATCCTGACAACATCACATTGGAGTCGTTTTTCCCTTTTGTGCTTAACCATATAGTGTGACTGCCGTTCGGAATTATTTGGGCATTTTCTTTACAGAGGTTAAAAAGTGTATATCGGTAAAGTTGGCTGCCAACTGGGTCATAGTAATAGATAAAGATGACAAAGGCAATGGCAACTTATATTGACCAGAGCCATACAGCAACCAATGCAACGGGTGACATTGTTGCGGCTACTTGTGTATCTGTGACAGAGGGTACGCTGGATTGTACAGCACCGGCGTGTATAGATGAGGTAAAAAAATAACGCTGCAGATTTGGTCTTTTTGTGTCTTGCGAAGCAGACTGTTTCATTATATAATGAGCGTTAGCAAGAAATGTGTCATCATCTGCAATAGTTGCTTAAGCTTGAGAAAGTCTTTTTCGTGATGACACAAACAGGAATGATGGCAGAATGAGGGATAGAAAATGAACAGAGAGTTCAAAGACGCGTTGGAGGATTCTCCGGTCATCGCGGCAATTAAGGATGAATATGGTTTAAAAGAATGCCTGAAAAGTGATATTCGGGTTGTTTTTATTTTATATGGAGATATCTGTAATATTGCAGATATCGTAGATGCAGTGAAACAGACTGGCAAGATGGCACTGGTTCATCTGGATCTGGTCAATGGGCTGTCAGCCAAAGATGTAGCGGTAGATTTTATTAAGAAATATACGAAGGCCGACGGTATTATTTCCACTAAACCGGCGCTGATCAAGCATGCCGGGGAGATCGGACTGACATCGGTGCTGCGGTTGTTTGTCATCGATTCCATGGCATATGAGAATATTCAGAAGCATGTGAAGGGGGCAAGACCGGATGTCATCGAAGTATTGCCGGCACTGATGCCGAAAGTGGTGAAAAAGGTCTGTCGGATATCACAGATTCCGGTTATTGCCGGTGGACTTGTGTCAGACAAGGAAGATGTGATGTCTCTTTTGCAGGTAGGGGTTGTCAGTGTATCATCCACCAATAAGGATATATGGTTTATGTAGATGTTTAGGATAATCAACGGAAATCTCCGGGGATCCGATGACTGACTTGGATGATGGACAGGAAGGGACAGATAAAAAGTCAATTGGTATAGGAAAGAATGAGGAAATAGAAAATGGTTGTTTATTTTATAAGACATGGGGAAACGGATTTTAATAAGCGATGTTTGATCCAAGGGATGAGTGATATTCCTTTAAATGATAAGGGAATCCATCAGGCAGAACTTGCTGCAGACTGGTTTAAGCAGCAGGGTATTGTCTTCGATGAGATTTTTTCAAGTCCGTTGGTGCGGGCAAGAAAAACAGCGGCAATTGTATCAGGCAGAACTTTTGAGGAAGTGCATCCGGATGCAAGAATTCAGGAGATGGACTTTGGCGTGGATGAAGGAAAGCCTTACTCGATGATCAGGGATTTATTTGATGCGCCGGAAGCTTATGTTCCGCCGGAAAGAGCAGAGAGTATTCAGATGCTTCAAGAACGTGTCCAGAAGTTTCTGGACATGCTGTCGGATCTTTCAAAACAAAATAAAGAAGTTCACACGGTACTTGCTGCATCCCATGGTGCTGCCCTCAGGGGGATCATGAGCTGCATCGACCATTATGAACTGAAGGATTTCTGGCGATCAGGGCTGTCTAATTGCTGTATCTACAAAACTCATCTGGAGAACGGAATCTGGGTGGAAGATGGTCTACTGCATCCGGTAGAAGCAGCTGAACGTTTGGAGCAGGAAGCACAGGCGAAATAGGGCATGATTGAAAAGTTAATGCGATTAGTTGACAAAAAACTGCTGCGATTTATTATTGTGGGGTGTATCAATACGATTGTCGGTACAGCCATTATGTTTGGACTTTATAATCTGGCATCTTGCAGCTATTGGATCTCATCAGCAGCAAATTATATTCTGACCAGTATTCTCAGTTTCTTTTTAAATAAATACTTCACCTTCCGGAATAAAGAACGTTCATGGAAGCAGGTGATGCGCTTTGCTGTCAACATCGCGGTATGTTATATACTGGCTTACGGTATTGCCAAACCGGCGGTGATGTACGTGATGGCGGGCGCAGGACAGAAGATACAAGAGAATGCAGCCATGTTGGCAGGAATGTGTCTTTTCACTGGATTCAATTATCTGGGACAGCGTTTGTTTACCTTTAAAGAGTAGTTGCTTTGGCTGCGGCTGAAGGCATTGTATGGCACAAAAGTCTTTATTTTTGAAAAAATTTAAATTTTTTCAAAAAAAGGCTTGCATTTTTTTAAAGCATCTGGTATTATAAATGAGCACGCAGAAGTGGCGGAATGGCAGACGCGCTAGATTCAGGTTCTAGTGAGGTAACACTCGTGTGGGTTCAACTCCCATCTTCTGCATGATTTATAAAAACCTGAGTAGAGAAGGAATCCCAAGCGGATTCCTTTTTTGCTTATGTAATATGTGATATACGAGATGATTAATATCAACCAAATGTCCACCAGAATTCTACCAAAAAAGGCAGATGGTTGAACACCGTGTTCGGATAATGGCTATCAGCATCCTAATTGAGGGTGCTTTTTTTCTTTTTAGTGAGGAAAAATGTTATCAGAAACAGATATAGATATCAGATGCAGGATATACATGGTATAATAAAAACAAGTTATGAGAAATGGGGGAAGGTCATGTATGCACAATTGAAGCTGGAATTGGAGGCAGATGATATTGATTATAAGAAGTCATCCAATTTACAGGGGATTTTGATGGAGAATATAGATACGGAGTATGCAGGCATTCTGCATGGCAATCAGCTGAATCCCTATAGTCAATGTCTGATTCGGGAGAATGGGAAGAATATCTGGTGTATTAAAACGCTGACGGAGGAGGCTTATGAGCAGATCATTCGACCAATGTCAGAAGTGAAGTCTGTGATTTTTAAAAAGAGTGGTCGGGATGTAGGAGTGACTAAATGGCAGATGGATCGATGTGAGGCACGGGAATTGTTGGATGAATTTTATGACATATCGTGTCCGAAATATCTGGATGTGCAGTTTATGACACCGACGGCTTTCAAGCAGGATGGCCGGTATGTGATATATCCGGATTTGCGATTGATTTACGGCAGTTTGATGCGGAAATACAGTGCTGCTTCCGGAGAGTTGGATATGATTGATGAAGATTTGCTGAATCAGTTGACAGATTACAGCTCAATTACACGGTATCGACTGCAGACAATCCTTTTCCCTATGGAAAAGACCAATATTACGGGATTTGTGGGGAATATCAGTATTCGTGTACATGGCCCGGAGACGCTGGCCAGATATGTGCGGTTATTGTTGAGATTTGGCGAATTTTCCGGTGTGGGTATCAAGACCGGCATGGGAATGGGGGCCATGCGATATAACAGGAGGGAGCCGAAATGACAGAAGCGAAAGTGAAACTGATAACAGGCAGTTTGCTTCATGATATCGGTAAAGTCATTTACCGACAGGGAACAGACAGGAGAAATCACAGTACTGCCGGTTGTGATTATCTGAAAGATGAAGTGGGTATAACCGATAGGGTTGTGTTGGACTGTGTGAAGTATCACCATGCAGCGATGCTGAAGGGGGCTGCATTAGATGACAATAGTCTGGCTTATATTGTTTATCTGGCAGACAATATTGCAGCCTTTGCTGATCGCCGAAAGAAAGCGGAAAGTGATGAGAAAGGATTTGAGCTGGCTGTACCACTTCAGAGTATTTTTAATATTTTGAATGGTAATCATGAGGAATTTTATTATCAGCCCGGGGATATGGGGGATGACAACGGCATCAATTACCCGTCAGCGGAGAAGAAGAAGTTTTCGGAGGCTTTTTATACGAAAATCCGACAGCGATTGACAGATAATCTGAAAGGTTTACAGTGGACGGAAGAATATATCAATTCCCTGATGGCAGTTATGGAGGCGAATCTGACTTATATACCATCCTCAACATCCAAAGCCGAGCTGGCGGATATATCCCTTTATGACCATGTAAAATTGACGGCGGCCATTGCGGCCTGTATTTATGATTATCTGAATGAAAAAGGTCTTTCATACAAGGCGGCATTATTCGAGCATGAGAAGTTATTTTATGATGAACAAGCTTTTATCTTGTATTCAATGGATGTGTCCGGCATTCAGAACTTTATTTATACCATTGCATCCAAGAACGCACTGAAGACATTAAGAGCACGGTCTTTCTATCTGGAAATCATGATGGAACATATTATTGATTTGTTGCTGGAAAAAGCAGAGTTGTCGAGAGCTAATCTGATTTATTCCGGCGGCGGGCATTGCTATATTTTGCTGCCGAATACAGAGAAAACAATCGCACATATTCAGGATTTTCAGCAGGAAATGAAGCAGTGGTTTCTTGAAAATTATCAGACAGAGCTCTATGTGGCGACAGGATATGCAGCATGTACAGCCAATGCACTGAGAAATATGCCGGATGGCAGCTATAGTGAAATTTATCGGAAATTGTCGATGATGATTTCGAAACAGAAACAGCATCGTTATGAAGCGGCAGATGTTTTGTGGCTGAACGGACGCAAAATGGATGATTATACAAGAGAGTGTAAGGTCTGCAGAAACATCGGTCATGTGAATGCAGAGGGGGTCTGCCCGACGTGCCAGAAAATCAGTGATTTATCGACAAATATCCTTGTTGACAATTTTTTCGGGGTTGTCCGGGATGGCGCGCAGCAAAGAGGACTTCCACTGCCGGGCGGTTACAGTCTGATCGCCTGCCATGATAAGAAAGATGTAAGGGAAAAATTTATGTCGGATGATGCACTGGTGCGCATTTACGGCAAGAATGCGCTGTACACAGGTAAAAACATTGCAACAAAATTGTGGGTAGGTGACTACAACACAGGAGATACTTTTGAACAGCTGGCTGAGTCTGCAGAGGGTATTAAGCGTATTGCAGTTTTGAGAGCGGATGTGGATAATCTGGGACAGGCAATAGTATCAGGTTTTGACGGAAAAGTCAGCGGATTATCAAGAACGGCCACATTGTCCAGACATCTTTCAATCTTTTTCAAATATTTTATCAGAGATATTTTGAAACACGGTGAGTACAGTTTAAGCGGTGAGACAAAAGTGCATCAGCGAAATGCAGCCATTATCTATTCCGGCGGTGATGATGTATTTATTGTGGGTGCCTGGAATGAAGTGATTGAGCTGGCAGTGGATTTGAGAAATAAATTCAAACGCTATACACAGGGAACGTTGAGCTTGTCTGCAGGTATTGGTATGTATGGGGCATCCTACCCGATTGCAGTGATTGCCGGAGTTCTGTAATTCACCTCTTCTCTTACGTGAACGAACATAATGACCGATATGAAGTCTTC
>JABLTK010019831.1_pt1 | contig 19503 bp, 28 predicted proteins | sample 7160131 | NCBI WGS metagenome assembly JABLTK01 (sample SAMN14651221, study PRJNA627086) | human gut metagenome | isolation source: feces | host: Homo sapiens
GCTATTCTAGAATTCACCACTTAGGAGCGGAAATTATGCAAAAAGCTAGTAATGAATCATTGTACTCGGCTCCCTCCAGTGGTAGAAAGTTATGTAAGCACTCATGAATACGATTCACTGTAGACTCCGTGTTAATGAAGTTTGCATCTGGAGGGATGTCGGGAATAGTATCACGGACAATTTGTGCTCCCTTCTCTCGTTTATCTGTACTTCAGGAAACAAGAGTTTCGGTACAGTCTGCAACGAATTTGATTGTCGCCGAAGAGAACAACCTCCATCAGACATTCCGGAGCATTTATCAGAAAGATGGTAGATTATCACTGTTCTCTCCTATTTGTAGGTCTCATTGGCTTTTTTCGAGGTAATTTGGTTGATATTCTGCGTTCTATCCCATATTCTGCCATCAATTATGGAGTTTATGAATTAGTTTCTATTCGTTTGGATTCCTTAGATAAGAAGCATCCTTCAATCCAGCATCTTATTTCTGGAGGTACTGCAGGTATGTTTGCTGTCATCTGTACATATCCCTTCGACATCCTGAAAACTCGGGTCTATATTAGCCAGAAGGGAACAACTGATACGGTGCTAAAGTCCATGCATAAGGGAGTTGTCAAGGTTGGGTTTCGTTCCCTGTACAAGGGTCTTGGAGTAAATCTTCTGTCTGTTATTCCTAATATGGCGTTAAGTTTTACTTCCTATGAGTATATTCGGAAATGGCTTCGAGAACATACTTCGTTGTCACTTGTTTGGGTAAGTATGTTTTCTGGAGCGTTGAGTGGCTGTGTTGCTAATACGATTACTTTTCCACTTCATTTAGTACAGCGAAATCTACAGGTCGCTGGGATGGGTAAGAATGTCAAGAAGTATAAGAGTGCCTGGGAGTGTGTTCAGTTCATTTATGCTCAAAGGGGTATTCGAGGATTCTACTCAGGACTTCTTCCTCAGTATCTCAAGACCATTCCCAAATGCGCTCTTTCTTACTGCATTTACGAGTTATCAAAGCAAGTTTGTGGTGTATGATATTCTGTGGCTTTAGCGGGTTCCATATGTTTGTTCCAACAAACGTGACTACACTTCTTCTCGTGATCTTGGCATATTCTTGATATTCTCCATCCATATCCGAGCATAGAAGATAGAATACAATTCCTTTACAAAGCTCCGGAAATCTACACGCGAGTTGCTATAGTAGTAGACTGTAAGCTTCTTCCGATCGTACTGAAACTCGACATCTACAATTACGATATCCATGTTGTGTTGTTGTGCTTTCTGAGAACATAGACGAAGTACGCAGGTCTCTTCTCGTCTCTACCCATCAATTCGTGACATAGCACTCACTTGATCCTTAAGCAGACTCACCTCAACTTGACTTGCCTTATTCAAAACAAGAGGCATTGGTAAATGAGAAGGAGCTAGAATGGAATTCGATCGATTCGCATACGACTGTAACATGTTTTCCTTGTGATGACTCTTCCAAGGTCAACACCTCGATCACCTGTTACACAGACATAATCTCCAATGTCAATAGCCGTATCTTCCTCTGAACCCATACATAGACGTGTTGATCGTTTGAACTGGACTTCAAATACATAAAACTGCTTCTAAGATTAATTCGGTGAAGAGTACTCACTTTTGGTTTGTAGTAAGAGGGAAATCTATCTCTATACTGCCATTAAAATCAAAGAAAATCATTACATCTCGAAGATAGTCAATGTTTCTTGGGTATTCACGTAATGTACTCCGATCACATATGTTATCTCGTCTCAGAGTACCAAATGGAATACACTCATGAAGCAAAGGATCACCTGATTTTGGGAACCGAAGGGTATCTTCCTTCGAGAGGGATTGACTGCTTGAGTAGTCATTGCCATCCTTTAACCCTATTCATTATCTAGTAGAAGAGAAAAGTACAAAGGGACTCACAAATTGGACGAACAGGTTTGCTTGAACGCAAGTACTCTGATTCTTCTGCATCTACATCAGCAAGATAGGGTGCAAAGATTACATTTCTAAACGTAATACTTAGATATCAAAATGACATAACGATGTGGTAGTTCCAGAAAGGATGACTCTTCAGCGCTCTCCATGTCTATTCGAATGTGCCAGTGGCTTTACGTCTACAATTATTACGTAAAACACGCGAAGCAAATCGAGGCGAAGACCCAACTGATATATCCACAGTTTCGTCTCTGTATATGTAAATTAGGATGAGAAATGCTTGATCGGGACTCTATGTTGGAATCCCTTTCAGTTATCCTTGTTTTCATGTTAACGGTGTCATAGTAATTTATGAACGAATTAGTCATTTTTCTAATCACTATTTTTGTTGTTCAAGCAAGACTAGATGACCATTTCGCTGTATTGGTGAGAAGTATAGTTAGTCTATTATATAGGTTGATTCTTCAATCTATTTCCGCAACTTTCGACATGTTGTGAATACACTGACTCTCTACAAGCATCTACGGGATCAGGGAGTCCCTAAAGAGAATGTATATCCTTACTTCTATGATGATCAAAGATAATTGTGATGATCGCTGATGACATGCAATGTAATGCTCGAAACTACCACTATGGACAGATATACGAAGATTCTTCTCATTGTGACTTGTAGTTATCAATAGTTGTACTCATATAATAGAAGCGAGGATCTGTTCATAGATTATTTAGGTGAAGATGTATCATTATCGACCTTTCTAAATCTTCTTTTGGATAACCTACCTTCTTCCCTATCTTCCAAGAGAAAACTGTATTCAAATGAAAATAGTACACTACTTCTCTTTCTCAATGGACATGGAGGAGATGGTTTCTTCAAGTTTCGAGTCCCTTCTCTTGAAATCATCAATTGTAGGAAAGAGAAGAGTTGAATAGTCATATTCTGTGGAATGTACTGTTTCAGATGTTCAAAATGAAGAGATATGGTCAAGTGATGATCATGATTGACACTTGCCAAGCATCATCTCTTATTCCTAAAGATCTTCCTCCTAACTCTATATTTCTTGCGAGTAGCAGTGTCGGAGAGGAGAGTTACAGTCATGGTTTCGATTATCATGTGCTTTCTGTCTCCTTTTGATCATTAATAGTACGGATTACCTACGAAGGATCGATTCGTTACATCTCTGATGAGAAGTTTGAAGGAGTGTGATTCACATTCCTTCATAGATGGAGCTACGATTTTAGACAAGTATTTCAATTATCGCATTATGCAATCAACAGTTATATGGCGTTCCTCGGTTTATCCTCCATCATTTTGTTCATTTTTTGGATACTCGCTTGTTTGAAACAAACACGACATTATTAACTAGAATCCTCTTTGGATTCACCAATGTTCTCTGGAGAATAACCATGAGCATTCATATAGTCCATGAATTGTCTCGGTAATTCAAACAGAAGGTTCTCGATAATCTCCTCACAGGATTTGTACCGAAGTTCCTCAAACTTGACAAACTGGACCATCTACTGTTGACTCATCCACAATCCACCTACATCACGAGCTGGTTTCTCACCATTGAAAGAGAGAGTCCTGTCATCTCCATCCAGCACATTCATGAACTGGAAGTCATTATCACCCATTCCTAGAATAATCAACGAAAGAGGTAAATGGGATGCCTCAATCACTAATCGAGCTGTCTCTACTTGATCCACAATACCACAATCACTCAATAGGATCAACACCACATACTCCTTTCCTTTCTTCGTTTCTGCTTCCTTAGCACGTCTACAGTTCATTCCTTCTTTTCATTCTTACTCAATTGCTTTTCTCAAGATATGTTGGAAATAAGTGGGGTACGAAGGGAGGAGATTCTTCACCATCGCTCGATACGCCTTCAGAACTGCATTAGTTCCGTGGATATACGGATCTGAAGGGTTTCCGTTCATAGGGAACAGCTCAACCGAGAGTTCAGCGCTCTCAAAGTCCTTTGTTTCTGTTTGGGGAGTGGTATTCTCCTTAAGAAAAGCAAGAGAAGCTGTCAGACTCATCTCCAGAGCCTTGCGTTTCTCTTCCTCCTTCTGTTGCTCTTCTGTAAGCACAGTTTCTGGGATCATCTCTAAAGGTTGCGTCGAGTTCTTAGCTTCAGTAGGTTCCGTGGGTTTAGTGGACTCAGTTGGTTCGGTGGGCTCAACAGGTTCATCGGGCTGAGTAGATTCAGTGGGTTGAGTTGGTTCAATAGATTCAGTGGGTTGAGTTGGTTCAGTAGGTTCACTGGGCTCAACAAGTTCATCGGGCTGAGCAGAATCAGTAGGCTTAGTTGGCTCGATGGGAATCTCATCAGGTTCAACAGGCTCCGCAGACTCAGTAGGTTTGATGGGAATCTCATCAGGTTTCACATCCTCACTATTCCCCTCTACAGACTGACGAATACTCTCAGGCAAAGGAGACTTATCTCCAGAAGATGCCGGATAATCATGATAATGACGTTTAAGAGGAGCACCACCAAATCCATATACAGCAAATGTATTATCATCATCATATCGAGATAACACAGTTCCAACATCCAATAAGGCCTCTTCATAACTATCCTTAAATTCTACACTACAGAATTACTCGGGATTCCGATGAGAAGATATACTAGCTTGTTTTACACTTGAACTCATATCCACAGCAATCTACAAATTAGGAATTCCAATTAATCTCACAATAAAGTCCATATCAGTAACATGACGATAGTCAAAGAAGGAATACTTATATTTGGATGAAATATCATCCAACATCACAGCTCCCTGAACCTCACTATCTGTCAAGCTTTACTTCTATTACTACCCAGAAGTACTCAATGAAGGAATCAAGTCAGCAAATAACACATTGCTATCATCAGGCAAATTCTCTTGGTTCAAGTTGACCAGATTCAAGGCTGAAGCAGACACACTACTCACCGTACTGTTGACCAAGCGACGGAAGTCAGCAACTGCTTCGTTATTCCCCTTGGCGATAGTCGCATCCTGAGTACGATACAATCGAATCTTCTCAGGATTGCTCGTGAGCTCAAACGAGGTGCCTTTGCTTGCAGTAAGAAGAGTAGTCGCGGGAATCTAGACATTATGGCAAAAACACTCATTCTACTTCACAATGCCCAATATACAAATCACGTCCTTTGGAGACAGCTTCATATATTTCTACCAGGATAACAGCATGCTTATTACCACAAATAAGGACTTGGTTAGGCAATTCAATACTTCCAAATGAATAGCCTCCTGTGAACTTTTTACTGCTCAACTTCGTGAACAGTCGATAAGATGATGAGGAATGAATGGAAGTATGAGTCTCCTCTTCGGGACTCTTTTCATCGTCACTTGCATCATCATCTTCAATTGTCGCAACACGATTCATCTTATCAAATGTTTTACTACGATAGATAGGGACACGAACCCCGTTATCACAAAGACGGAAAAGTTCCAAATACACATGAGAAGGATTACAGGCTAGAGGACTGACAGAAAGAGATAGAGTGGTTGTATTACGATCCTCAGAATTCTTCTCTGCATAAATCTGAAGTCAAAAAGAAACCAAACGACTACTTGGATCGAACCAAAGATAGGAGTATTCACCGGACTAAGACAAGTCGTATAGTAATTTGGACACTGCGTAAGAGTATCCAGAGAACACTGAAAGGTTCCAATCAACGAATGTTTGGACAACTAGTGTTAAGAATCTATAGATAGTAGGAAAGGTGGATATATCTGGATTCTTCTCTCCATTGGTATCATACACGTCGAACTTGAGACTCTGATTCTTGTTGTAAATTACGAATCGTTCTATAAATTCAGGACTATCCATGAACACCATTTCATAGGACGTACTTAGGATCCTGTACGATCACCTCTGTAACACCAACAAGGACGTACTCCTGTTTTTTGGATGTTCCAATGAAACGACTTTCATACACTGCTACAAAACAACTAGCATCAATCACATTATCTCGGTTGGGAACGATCATATTCTCCAGCCGAATACTAATCTGTATCTGAGAGTATTTATGAATTCATTACATCATAACTATCACTCTGCTCGGAATCAACAAAAGCAGTATTACCAATCTCGTTTTTCTCCCTGTACGAAGAGCCACCTGCCTCTCCCTCTTCTTCTAACACAGCATCTTTGTTGATTTTGGAGCAAGTACAACCCATTTATAAGTTCAATATGTCGAAACGGGACTCAACAAACGAGTAATTCCCGTGATTCTCTGTATAGATTCTTTTTGTAATGCCGGAAATCCCCGTTTCCACAATTGTGCTCCAAGAATAACTTAGCACAGAAAGGAGTAATGTCTGCGACAACGTTCAACGTGACATGTACTTTGTCTTGTTCATCTATAGGTTATTGCCAACTTGGTAAAGACCTGTATTGGAACAGGCATGCTTGCTCTTCCAAATACTGTCTATTTAGTACATCTTGAGGTTCAAATTGATTGTAGGGTGGTCTGATTCCTGCAATAGTGATTCTTATTGTGGTTCCTTCATGGATCGTTTATTGTACAAAGTTGATCACAGATTCCTTCTGTGCATTTGATACAAAACCAAAGCCAGAAGAAGACCCCTACGTTCTTTTAGCAGACAAGGTGGGTTAGGAGTATAGATTATGATTCTAGGCCTTTGGAAAGGTGGGTGTACTTCTTTTACAGATTAGTTTCGTTATTACAGTCTATGGCATCGCTGTCGCGTATGAAGTATCTATAATCATAAAAGTGTTATGTAGATTACCTGGAACATGCTTCTTGCCGGTCTTAACTGGAAACAATGGGGTCTGGAGTTCTTCAGTAACAAGTGGTTCTGGGGTGTCGTTTATTTCTTCCTTGCATGCATCCTTGCTCTCTTAAAGGATCTCCGTGCTCTTGCTAAACCCTCTCAAATGGGAAACTTCTTTATCATTACCGTGTCCATCATTGTCATCATGTGTGAACAGTCTTCACAACTCATCCATAGTTACGGTATCTGCTCATTTGGCCTTCACATTGACACCAAGAATCTCATGTGGACAACTCCTCTCGATTTGGCTAAGCTTTTCGGAGTCGTCTGCTATTCACTCGGAATCGCCGTGATCGGACCCACCTCCTACGTACTAGTGCATACCCACACTCACCTTTAGAATACAATGAAGAAACCAGAACAGTATTTCAAGGCTCTTGTCACTTCTGTTGTCATTGCTGTGTTAGTGTACATGTCCTTGGGAGTCTTAGGAGCTATGTCATACAACAGAGCTCCAGGTGGAATTGACCCATTAGTGATCAACAATATCCCTTCTTCAAACATCATTTACTATATCTGTTGTATTGGAATCTGCTTCGTTGCCTATTTCTCTTATCCTGTTGCTGTGTTCCCTGGTATTCTCGCCTTGGAAAGTGGAATCAAAGAGTGTAAGTATGAGGAAGGAGTATGACATGTAGCGGAAGAGGGAGAAGGTTACTTTGTGAAGAACTGGAAGCGAATTGTATTGCGTATCTTTATGACCTTGGTTGTTACTGTCATTTCGATTGTCTTCCCCAACTTCAAAGGTGTCGTTTCATTGATTGGCTGTCTTACCATCTCCTTTGTTACCTTTGTATTCCCTCCTCTCATTCATTATGTCTTGGTACCTCAAACGAAGGGAAAACAGATCAGAGATATTATTCTAGCTATGCTTGGTGTATGCACAATGGTCATTGCCACTGAGGCTGATCTTATGTAGTCTTTCCATGTTTCTTACAAACATTCAAAGGAAAAGTAATAAAATAATTGATGGTATGACTTAAAAACGACAGTCCTGTCATTCCTCCATATACAAATCCATATCCTAAACCCTTTCCAAGAATGTATAAGGCTTCAGGTTCGCTATGACCTACATCAGTGATTCGAATAATGACTTGAGATCCCGTTCGACTCCGTACTGTCAAACCAATCTGCATTTCATCTTTCAAATCACCCATAATTAAACCACGAATCACATATCCTTCTTGTACCTCTTTGGTACCTCCATATTCCACAGTCACTTCCACAGGATTACTATACACCTTTGAGTCCAGATCAGCTAGATTCGTTGTGTAGATTCGGAACAGTACATTGGGATAGCCATATACAGAAGTGAGATTTCGTTTTGGAATCGTCATTACGAATTTCTTTGTTACTTGTGTCACATTTGTTGATAATGGAAGCTTCACTTCATCTAAATGTGTTGCATTGAATGTTTCCTCTGTAAGGTTGAAAATCACTGGATATCCATTCTTAGCTAATCCTACTTTCAAGCAGGGTCCTTTCACATGTCCGTAGAGGTAACAGGAAGAGTGCAGAATCGACCTTACAGTATAGTTATCCCGCAGCCACACATTCTGTAACACCTTCTCCACTTGCTGTTGGGCTTTGGAATGGCCTCCGATCACCAAGTGACCTTCTGTCCACTTATTCCGTTCCAACTCAAACTCATTATCCAAATAGGCTACACCAGCAAACACTCGAACCGGCTTATCACTATTCCAAGCAGGAAGATGATGAGACGAAATCATTATACAAATTACCAGGAGGATCGTAATGCCACTCACTTCATTCATGAAGCGACGGAATACAATCTTCTCTCTCCTCGCTTCCAAATCCTCAGATGGTCGGATCTCTTCCAACAGATCATCAAATGTGGCTACTGATAGGACCGAGGGTTTCTGCTCGACCTGCTCATCTACCATGTATATCACTTTCAATGAGGATACACAGAAGAGCAAAGGGAACACAGCAGCCCAAAAACTGAAAACGACAATAACACATACAGTCAAGTCTTCAGTTGTCACACTCCAGTAAGTAGTATGAAGTGTGGCACAGGCTGCGCCCATGTTCACCAGATAACAAACAAGTCCACAAGCAACCAAACAACATGCATACAAGGCCTTCTTCCATTTATACTGATCTACGACATGCATTCGTCGAAGAAACAGGGGGATATTTGTCAGTCCAAAACAAAGACATGGAATAGCGAAGTTCAGTGTGATGTGTTGTCCGCAGAGGAGTAGAATGAGTCCAATCACTCCATAGACAATAGAACAAGTGGAGATGGATGCTCCTGCATAATCACGAACAAAGTACTGTGAATAGAAGTTAATTTGAAGAGTGACAAGAATCAGACTGGACAAGAGCATACAAAGAATCGTAGACAGAAGATATGCACTGAGTTTATGAATGGCGAGTGGTTCAAGAGAAAGCCATGATAAGGTAATGACCATTGTGATACAATACACAACCAATTGAAGCATGAGAATCACTCGTGAATGATGACAGCCTGATTGAATAGCTGGAATTTGACCCATGTTCCCTATTGTTAGAAATAGCACTGAAAGTGCAATTCCAAAAATTATCATGAATAACTGAGTGAGGGCTGATACACGTACAGTGTATCCAAACACACTGATATACGAAGAGAAATCTCCATACCATGAGGCTCGTAATGATTCAGGAGGAGCTCGGCCTAAAATGGAAGCCAATTGAATGATACTGTCATAACGTGCTTTAGCTGCTGCTGCTTTGGCTGAATATTTCTGATCACCAGGAGTGTGGAAATGGAAGGGAGAATCCATATAGGAGAGTTTAATGAGACAGGAGGCAGGATTGATACTAATGAGATACGCTTCGCTGTTGGTTAGTAAAGAAAAGGCTGCTGCCCCATCCAACACATAATTGGAAACACGAGAATGGAAAGTAGTTGCTGGAAGAAGTCTTTGGGACTTATATCGTAGACTCTTCAGGTAAATGACTTCTGGGACTGTCTGAGCGATACCTTGAGAATCAAGAATCACTGAGTACGCACAGTGCTGTAACTGGGGCAACGAAAATAAATTCATCAGGACATTTGATCCATTTTCTCGTGTATCAGAAATGATTGCCGTGATCGTGTTTACAAGACCTGGTTTTGCAGAAAGCTCTTCTAAGGCCATAATGATCTGTATCACACCAAGTGCATTAGCGCTGAATCCATCACTTCCATAGACACTATCCATGTTCGAAACAATACAAACACTCTTATAGTTATCGGTTAGATTCACTGTTTTGGGAGCAAGGGTAGCAATATATCCACCAATATTCGCATTGACATGGAATTCCTGATGAATGGCACTAACTCGATTAACTTTTACATAATTCCATGTATAGTTATATTCATCCAATACATTCGTGTTGATAGACTGCAACAAAGACTTAACAGTACGATGTGCCTTTTCCCAACCAGGACTAATTCCAGGAACACGTTGAAAGCTCAGCTTGGTTGTTGCATCCAAAATATACGTACCCGTTCGATTTGAGATCGTTTGGTCCCAATCCTGGTAATTCCAATTCGTATCAAACTCTAATAGCGGAAACCAGCAAATCACAAGAAACACAATAAAGGTACTCGTAAATGGGAAAGAACGAACTCTCATCGTACCATTTACTGAAAGAAGAGGATAAAGCACTCTTTGATACAACAAACACTTGTCATAAAGAATATAAACCCCATATTACTCTAGGCTTTTCAAAGTTGCCTCCACTGATTCCAAATTGCGCTTCTCCTTTTCATTCAATTCCCGTCCTTCCAAATCATCCATAACTCGGCTCACCAATTCTCTATTCCTCAACCTCGGTTCACAAGCATACGTTCTTCCAGGAGCCAATTCCGAAATACACCACAAGAAGGAGATCAAATCCTATCAATCTAATCACTCTTATAACCCTACCTTGGATGAGAGAGTCGATTCCACAAGTGAAATCTGTTCTAAAAGGAAATCTAAGACATTCTGATTCTTATAACGAATAATTGCAAATGTTTTCAACAGTTTTAACTTATCCTAACTCTCATTTCTCTTCATCACACACACATCATCATCAAATACACCCAAATTCGTTTCAAATTGGGTCTCAAATGTTGTTAGCAAGGCTGTAGGTCGGAGTTTCATTTTAGCCAGATTGAACATCACATCACTAATGAATTCTGGTTTGATATTCTGTTTATTCTGCTCACACCAAGCGGATACACCCAACGATAAAGTCATTGGAACTAAATACGATCTATCTCGACGAATATATGGTATTGCAGATGATAACTAGATATGAAGCCAGTCTAGAGGCCTCACTGTATACATCACATCTCGTGAAGACACTTGACCACTCTGACCACAAAGTGAAGCAAAACGTCGAACCAGAGCAAGAACTGTGGAAGGGTCTAGATTCTCTGGGTCAATCTCTCCTTCCTCACTTACGCTGACGGTTCGTATTAAACAGAAGCTGACAAATCGAGCGAGAGTTAAATGCTTCTGGGTTCTGCTGGAAGAGTGTCGTCATGTGTTTAACCAAAGTATCCGGAATCTGTTCGTTCTATTCTTGGTTCCATCATCACAGCCCTACACCAGCTAGAATCCGAAGCAACATACAATCAATCCCAACGATAGACGAAGAGATATCCTTTCGTGTGAGATATCGATCCAAAAGACTCTCCACAATATGATCAATATCGGCATTCTTTTCTCTATTCCTGATTTCGACAGTATATTGGTACTTGCACTTGGCAATAGCAGTAAGCGAATAGAAGACTTGAGTGTCATCCAACTGATCCACTTCTTCAGCTAACTTCTTAAACAGCAGTTTTAGACTTGTTGATGGGTAAATATTGAGGTAATTGTAACAACACAAGAGATATACAGAGTCAGATGTTGATAGACTACAACTGATCAAGATTCAACTCTCAGTACTCTTCAGTATGAGTGTGAATGATATCAAGGAGTAATAGAACCATGTCCTTATTCACTGAATGTAATTTCATAGTGTAACGAGCATAGGAATATAGTAATGACAAAGCTACGGATTGGTTGATTTCTTCACTGCTATAAATTATATACTATTTTTGGAATTACCGTTTTTGAACATATTTTACCAACCCTCGATCCAAATCACGATTCATAACTCCTAATTCCACATATGCACGTAAGATAACAGATAATTCCAATGGCGAATATTTGGGCATCTTCTGACAAACCACTCCAGTCAACTGACTTAGTCTAGAACTCAGATTCTTTCCTAATATCTACACTTCCTTCGATTGAGGATGATGGGAATATGAGAAGCTGTATACCAAATTCGCCAGATAGGATCTACACATGATCTTCTCATTCCTCTCTTACGCTCGTAAAGTATTGACTGCTTCTGGATTCAACATAATGATATCTATCCGTTATTCAAACAATGTTTCAGGACTCTCTGTAATCCGAAATAGTTCATCTTCTTGATTCACATCTGATGAGGTTTGGGTTCGGTGACTCATTCGAGTGATTCCCCATATTACATCAATTAGCTCCATGAAACTAAACTCATTACGAGTGAGGTACAAACAATGGATGCATTTCGAGTATTCTTCTGATGACAGTTTGATACGCATCTTGCCTAAAGACTTCATTAATAATCCCAGTTCTGTAGTTGATAGCTGAGATAATGAATCCTAGGATCAGAATCTCAACAAATACCAACCATGCTCTTTGAAAGCAATAAATTCACAAGATTCATAGGAGCTGAAGTGGATGGAGAATACCCCAGACGAGAAATAGCCCACAAACCATCCACAATTGTCTTTGGATTCACATTCTACTTGAAATGATAGTTATCAATAGTTACTTCTTTGGAAAACTGTTCAACACATATAGAATCCAAATATTGGATGAAAGCATCAACCTGAGCAAAAAGTGGGTGTTTCTTTGCTAAAATCATTCCAGGAGAATAATGGCCACATGCTGTTAACACTTGAAGATTCTCATCTAAGGAACGTTTGGTATAATCCTAGAACTCAATAAACCTCTTCAAAAATACATCAATCAGTTCAACAGCCTTTTCAAAAGACGAAACAGTATCCAGCTTTTGTAGTAACGAAGTTTGATTCACCGTCTCGGTTACTGAGAAGAATCGACTCTGAACTGTTGGGGCCATTTGAAAAGACATAACGGCGTTGGGAAGAACCGAAATGATCCTCACAGTACGAGAGGCTTGAGAAACTCCACCACGAGTACTAGCGAAGATAGACTGTGCAAATCTTTGAACAATTCTTCCCCTTGTTACTCTAGACAACATTCTATTGAACAAACAAAAATCCCTTCAAAATGATAATATATATCATGTAGATGTCTTGCAATAGAACTAAGTCCATTACAAAGAGATGGCTAATCATCCAAGTTCAGTCGTACCAACTTTTCAATAATACACTTTAAATTGATAAGTAGATGAAAATGAAATAGATATGTAGAATCTTCTTCATTTCACTCTTCTCCGAGAATCACTTGTTCTTCACCTGAACTATATTGAAAACAATGTAGTAAACATTTCTTTTTCGTTCTGAACCCTTCAAGTCCCGACTTCTACTCTTACAAGTTGACTTCATATACGTGATACATATTCACTCACTTGAATTTCAATTGGATACCATCTAAAATAGCGATTGATCCAGAGAGAAAAGGGTTGTAACGGGATATCCTCATCTAGTTGCTTCGGGCTGGGATCCTTGTGTTTCCTCTCCTATTCAATTATCTGAGCCAGTTCTCAGAAAACTATTAATTCTAGAACGTTCTAGAATCGGATATCAACTTTTCTCTTCCATTATTTTGTTTATATGGGTAAGGATTACTACAGTATTCTTGGGGTGAGTCGAAATGCTACTGACGAAGAGCTTAAGAAGGCTTACAGAAAGCTTGCTCTGAAATGGCATCCAGATCGTAATAAAGATAACAAAAAGGAGGCTGAAGAGAAGTTCAAGGATATTAGTCAAGCTTATGAAATTCTGAGTGATAAGGAGAAGCGTAAGATCTATGACCAGTTTGGCGAAGAAGGACTTCAGAGTGGTATGGATCCTAATGGAGGTGGTATGGGAGGTATGGGAGGCATGGGTGGTTTCAGTTTTGATCCTCGTGACCTCTTTAGCCAGTTCTTTGGAACTTCCGATGCTCAACAGGCTTTCAATCAATATGGAGGTGATGAGAGTTTTGGAGGAATGCCTCGTGGTGTTCATTTTAGCTTTGGAGGTAGTCCAGGAATGGGAGGTTTCTCGGGATTTCCTAGTGGTTTCCAGTTCTCGAGTGGCAACCCCCGTGCTTCCTCTCGTCGAGAGAGACCGGAACCCCAGGTTCAGGACCCTGCCATTGAACGTCCTTTGGCGATATCACTCCGTGATATCTACAGTGGAGTGACGAAGAAGCTGAAGATCACGAAGCGTATTGTGAGCGATAATGGATCCGTGACAACCAGTGACAAGGTGGTGGAGGTGAATATCAAGCCTGGATGGAAGGCTGGAACAAAGATTACCTTTAGGAAGCATGGTGATGAACTACCTGGTCATATTCCAGCAGATATTGTTTTTGTTCTTCAAGAAAAACCAGATCCTGAATATAGCCGTGATGGAAACAATCTGATTTATAAGAAAGAGATTTCTCTGAAGGAAGCTCTATGTGGAACTGATTTTATTTATACGCACTTGGATGGTCGTCGTTTGAATGTGAGAGCACCTGCAGTTATTAGTCCTTCTACGGAGCTGACATATCCTGGTATGGGCATGCCAATTCCCAAACAGCCAGGAAACTATGGTGATTTGAAGATTAAATTCGATATCCGGTTCCCAAAGACGATGACACCTGATGACAAAACTGCTATTCGAAACATGTCGTGCCTTGATTCATAAGGTTTTTAGATCTACTTGTATTATAGCAAACAGTTCATTTGTTTGTTTGGTTACGCAAATGTTTCCACCAGTAGAGGGCAATATAAAAACTAGCTGCTTTCTCCTTTTTGTCATCCAGCAAGAAATCATCAATCGTTTGCTCTGATAACTCGACGATCTCAATCTGTTCTCCTTCTGATGCCAAACCACCACCAGGATATTTCTATTTTCAATAGAATGCAACACTTCCCCACTTTCTGTTCTGGTGTCACTTCGGCGTAAAACATGTACCCTCGCGCTCCTGTTAATCCCACATTACCAACAGCTATCTAATTATACTAAAGATAGATTACTTCGAGTAATAAATTCAAGGCTATCAACAGAAACATCATATCCAAGTTCCTCACGGATCTCATCAACAACAGTCTGTTCCTTACTCCTTCCTTCAATATCCATCAAACCAGCGCAAAGTTCATAACTACTTCTCATACGTCCCATTATAACAAACCAAAAACCCAACTGTTCTGCAGGTATGGTATTTACAGTCAAACTACTAGCTCCAAACCGGAGAGGAGGCCGGAATTGTTTGATACAGATAAAATTCCGATTCACTCTATAGGAAAAACACTATCCACAATCCAACTTATCAAAAACTAATGCAGAAACTGCATCCATACTCTAGAGATCATATTGATAATTAGGATCTACAGAGATGTAGTCCCAGGATCGCTGTTGGCCATTCTGCATGAAAGTCACATTCTGCATCTTGATGAAGCGAGAATGAGAAATAAGCTTGTTTGCAATTACCTCTATTGTGCTCATGATGATTTGTGAACAAACCGCTCCATTACTCTAGTATTGTCTCCAATTGTTTCTCTTCCGGTTTCAATTTCGGAATCTCTTCAATTGGGAATTCAATAGTCTTTTCTTTCACAGACTCCTTCGATTGGGTTTCCTTCTTCTGATCTGTTTCTGCCATTTTTGATTCATGTAACTCCAAATCAAGGGCTTCCATCAAATCATCAATGCCATCCTCATTCTCTTCGTCACTTGGAGCGACAATTAAATCCACTTGCTAATGTATTATCCCTCTTTCTGAAGACTACAGTGATGTAATCGTCCAAATCCTGTGTCTTTTCAAGGAGTTTCTTCACTTCTTCAATGGAACCCATTTCCTACTATATACGACCATCAAAATATATACCGAGCGCACTTCTTCCAGACATACAGTTGTAGACACTAATACATTGTGCATATCTTGCATATCTTGAGCTTCTGTGATTGCAGCCAACTACCATCCAAAATAACGAGAAATACCAACTTCATCATCAAGAGATATCAAACTCTTTTCCAATGTCGTAATCCTTTCTTGTATCCTTTTGACCTTTCTCAGATGATCTTTAACAGCATCCTATGACCTAATTCATATAGCTGTCGAATACTTGATTATTATTCTGCAACTCTTCTTTTGCAAGAGTCTTATAGCACTCACACTCATTTCGACTCTGTAAATAACTATAATACCAGATCCTCACTTTCTTAAGCATTTCGTTTATCTTTCTTTTCTGAGATTTTATTTTTGCAATAGCAACATCTGTATCCGTAATATCTGGTGGTCTACTATCATCGCTTGTTGACTTGCGCTTCCAGAAATGATTTGTAGTACTTTTCACTTTCTTGATACCCTTCTCAACACTCTGTTTAACTTTATCTAATATATATCCTTTCATAACAAACAATGGAATCCACTACATGTTTAAGCAACTCTAGTGGACCGATAGAAGTCAACGAGTTTAGTGCTTCTACTGATAATCAGAATTTCAATTTATCTACCTGAGTTCTTCACCAAGATAGACCCTGTAAAACCCAGACTATTCACATTCAACTGGTTCCACTTTTCCTAACATTATAAATTATTCAAAATCAGTACTCGAATACGTGGGACAAGTAACATCCACTCTTTCAAGAGAAGGAAGTTGTAGGATGTCATAGACTTCCCTTTTTTATCTCTCTTTTCACTCATATACTGTAGCATATCCGAATATTGCTTGTATAAGCTGACTACCATAAACAGAACGGTCAATACTTACTAGGATCCGTATACGAAGAGATATGACACAGAACATGATCAAAACAGTATACAGGACACTGACAAAGAGAGTTACGATCCAACGATGTTCCTTCCAAATACTCATCTAATGGAGTGGCTTCATTCTCCAATTCAGAATAAGGAATTATCTACAAATCAATCTTTATCAAGAAACAAACTTGAATATGTTTATGTGATTGACTTGCTCCTGAGTCAACCCCACAATTAAAAAACACAAGCGATTGAACTTGCGATATAACATTCGTAATTGCTGTAAAGTCAGACTGGGTTAATGGAGAACATTGACTCATGAATTCATTTGTTACCAAAACCATCTACACTGTCAACTAAGATAGAAAAGCCTCACATGGTTTCGTACTACAGGGAATTTGTTCAACAGCAATGTGTAATCATTATACGAATGAACTACCAGTTGTTGATTCATAGTATCCTTCGCAAAAGGATCTACGATTCGCTTCTCCTGTGATTTTATATTCGATCCCTTACGCTTAATTCCATCTCCTTTCAGTAATCGAACAAGAAACTATAAATCATCTCAATTCTTCTAATATCAATACATTTATTCCATTCTCTTTAATAACCATTGAGGATGTCTCCAAAATAACAAGATCTCTGCTGCTGAGTCCTTTCGCCCAGACTTGATTGATTTCTTCCAATAATGGTGCCATCGAAGATACTCCCTTTCTGACTGAAAAATACCGTCTCAATGGTATCCAACCAGAGAGCATCAACAAAAGAATGGAGTACAACAAACATTTATATTCCGATAATGAAATAGCTACAGTCTGCCTTACTCGTTTTTTGAACATCTTTTTATCATTCTTCCATTGTCTCTACACATTGAAAAGCACGAGTACTGTTACAGCGGCATCAATATTTGCCGGTGAGTTCTCATTTGGGTCTGTCAACATGCTTTGAACTGACAAAAGAATTGCTTCAACGCTGATAATAGGTCTCCATTTCTCATCTTCTCTTTCCTATCCATTGAATTATGCTAAATATATCACCTGCAAATTCATTTCATCTCGACCAGCTGGATGAAGAATCGAAATACATACACAACCATTTGAAAATACTACAATTAAATCAATGAATCCAAACAAACTATTTGGATGCCACATTGGACTGATAAAACGCATTGTCGGTGGTCTTGAGGGAAAATCAAACGGAAATATAAGCTCAGCTTTGAAAATACCTCCTTCACTAGATATCAGAAAATGAAATTAACCATACTAAGGAGTATCCATAGGTCCCTCCATAACAACAGTCCATTCAAATAGATTAACCTCATCTTTTAACCCAACAGATATCCCTTCTGGAGGATTCAACGTCAACTCTATGCTTCATTGCCAAATACCATACCAAACCTTGAAATTGACGTTGTAATAAAGTGACCGCAAATTCTACATCATGAAAAGAAATATAACAACATCACCAGACATGATAAATGACAAAATGATTCCATATGAATTAGAACAAACAACGTTTCTTATTCCATTTCAGCTACACGTTTATCCTTTCCCTTGCCACTTTCCTCCTTCGACTCCAATATCGATTTCGTTCTTAAGTTCACAGGGACATTCGGCAAATCAAATTTCTCTTCCTTATCCTTGGCAATATCCTTATCCAATTCATCAAAGGCATCCTCCAAATCCTCATCTTCTATATCACCAAATAACACATTATTCATCTCCTATGCATAACTGATAACAAATACTCCAACATTCACATGATCATCCAAAGCCTGCAAACGATCATTCAAATCCATTACATCTTCAACAGTGCCCATATCCTTGCGGATATCCTCCAATGTTGAAGCAACATTTTCCATCATCTGAACCATTTCCGTATTCACATGGGCCTCATCTAAAGTGTTCAGCTATATAATCAAATTAGAGTTTCATTCTCACATTCTCTTCAAGTCGATCCAAACAAGAATACGATTTCTTGATCTGCTCCAGCTTGTTCCTAACTATCATTTCCAATCTGCTTAAATTACTTGGCTTGTTTCACATACACCATTGATGCTGTCTACATATGACCACATCATTAAGATGCTACTAAATCTGTTTCTTTCTTTTCTTTCGCCAATTCTATTAGTAGATCCTTTTCACCATATAACTAGGAGTTACATCCACGAAACCTTATTAACTCGCTTAATCTTATCTTTCATTTTACGCATCTCACTCTTTAGTTTGGCTACTGCTATATCGTAGGATGAAATGGCTGGAACTTCTACATAATCAGTCCATGATGATAAATAGGACGGGGTTCGCACTCTTCAATCCGGTCCTGGGCATCACTTATCAGCATAAGAGGTTTTGACATATCATTGCTATTGTTATACTGTTTCACGAACTGTTTTAGAGTATTAATATCATTCTCTGTAGTCATACTAGGTGACTTCTCTAAAATTCGGAGAATCCGATTCTTTTCATAGTCACTAATCTTCTTCGATCATCCTTCTTTCTCATGACATACAACTGTTTTACTAGGAATACAACCCATTCCAGATCTTGAGGCAACGAATATAACGAATCCCAAAATAGAATTCTGTTCCTTTGCTCTAAACAAACAGTTGAAGTATCCTGTTTCTTTCCTAAATCAGTTTCACAATCATTCTGTTTCTTCTGTATCATAGATTCCAGTTGTTGCCACATCATCATCACTCTTCGTCTCTTTTCTTCCCTCACACTCTTTGCCCATCCTTCAAGATCAGGAAGACACTTCACATCCTTTCATTCAATTCCACACACACAGTCCTACACAAGCAATTGGCTCCTCC
>JABLTK010083370.1_pt1 | contig 19489 bp, 22 predicted proteins | sample 7160131 | NCBI WGS metagenome assembly JABLTK01 (sample SAMN14651221, study PRJNA627086) | human gut metagenome | isolation source: feces | host: Homo sapiens
ACTCCCTATGCGCAAAAAAGCGCAGGAGTGGGTGAATTTTTGACGCAGTCAAAAAGAGGGCGAACCCTCGCCGGGGGTTCGCCCTTTTTATACAACACACTGCTTTACATCAACTAAATTAGAAAAAACCAGCACGATTCCAAGATCGTGCTGGTTTTCTTTCGTTATTCTGTTCGCTCCAAAGCCGCCCAAATGGCTTCCGTCGTCTCGCAGAACCAGGGCGCAAAATCCCACTGCTGGGACAGCAGCCCTTCTGCCCTCGCTCGGCGGAAGAACGCTTTTAGGCCGTCATAGTACCCATCCAGATTCCACAGGACAGTGGGCTTCCATCGACTCTCCAAAATCAGCGTTTCCACGCACTCATCCAAGGTGCCGATGCCGCCGGGCAGGATGAGAAACCCGTCTGCCAGCTCCTCCATCTGCTGTTTCCGCTGGCGGTAGCCGTCGGCAGGCACTTTGGGGTAGGTGCCGGGCAGAGGTGTCTCCCAGGTGGAGTCGGTTCGGGTGACGGCCAGCAGCTCGCCGCCTGCTTCCAGGGCGGCTTGTGCCGCGGCGCCCAACAGGCCGGTGCCGCCGCCTCCAAAGACAAGGGTATGACCGCGCTGTGCCAATTCCCGTCCCAACCGTGCCGCCTGGGTTATCCAGCTGACCTGTTTGGGCGCGGACAGGGAGCCGTAGACGCAGAGCTTCATGGACTCAGTTGCGCAGGCTGTGGAGGGGTGCCGGGATGCGGCCGCCGCGGGCGATGAAGTCGGCGGAGGACTCGGGGTGTACCGGCATGACGGGTGCAGAACCTAACAGGCCGCCAAGCTCCACCCGGTCGCCCACCTGCTTGCCCATGGCGGGGATGACACGGACGGCGGTGGTCTTGTTGTTAATCATGCCGATGGCCGCTTCGTCGGCGATGATGGCGGAGATGGTTTCGCTGGTGGTGTCGCCGGGGACGGCGATCATGTCCAGACCCACGGAGCAGACGCAGGTCATGGCTTCCAGCTTGTCCATGGTCAGGACGCCGGATTCGGCGGCGGCGATCATCCCCTCATCCTCGCTCACCGGGATGAACGCGCCGGACAGGCCGCCCACGTGACTGGACGCCATGACGCCGCCCTTTTTCACGGCATCGTTCAGCAGTGCCAAGGCTGCGGTGGTGCCGTGGGTGCCGCAGCATTCCAGGCCCATCTCTTCCAGGATACGCGCCACCGAGTCGCCAACGGCGGGAGTGGGTGCCAGGGACAGGTCTACGATGCCAAAGGGCACGTCCAAGCGCTGGCTGGCTTCTCGTGCCACCAGCTGGCCCATCCGGGTGACCCGGAAGGCGGTCTTTTTGATGGTCTCGGCCACCACGTCAAAGGGCTGACCCTTGACAGACTGGAGGGCGTGATGCACCACGCCGGGGCCGGAGACGCCCACGTTGATGATGGTCTCCGCTTCGCCCACACCGTGGAACGCGCCGGCCATGAAGGGGTTATCTTCGACGGCATTGCAGAACACCACCAGCTTGGCGCAGCCGAAGCCGGCCTGGTCAGCGGTGCGCAGGGCGGTCTTTTTCACCGTTTCTCCCATGAGGCGCACGGCGTCCATGTTGATGCCCGCGCGGGTGGAGCCGACATTGACGGAGGAGCAGACGTACTCGGTGGTGGCCAGGGCCTCGGGGATGGAGGCGATGAGCTTCCGGTCGCCGTCGGTCATGCCCTTCTGCACCAGGGCGGAGTAGCCGCCGATGAAGTTGACGCCGCAGGTCTTGGCTGCCCGGTCCATGGCTTGGGCAAAGGGGACGTAATCGGAGGTGTCGCTGGCCGCCGCCACCAGAGCCATGGGGGTGACGGAGATGCGCTTGTTGACGATGGGGATGCCAAATTCCAGCTCGATCTGTTCACCGGTGGACACCAGACGTTCGGCGTGGCGGCAGATCTTGTCATAGATCTTCCGGCAGGCTTCCACCGGGTCGCTGTTGCAGCAGGAGAGCAGGGAGATGCCCATGGTGATGGTACGGATGTCCAGGTGCTGCTGGTCGATCATGTCGATGGTCTGTAAAATTTCATTTCTGCTGAGCATGACGACACCTCACTTAAATCCGATGCATGGCGTTGAAGATGTCCTCCCGCTGGATGTGGATGTCCAGCGCCTGCTTGATGCCCTCTTCCTTCATCATCTTGATGAGTTCCGCGATGGGCAGCTCACAGTGGGTGGCGTCCACCATCATAATCATGGTGAAATAGCCCTGCAGAACGGTCTGGCTGATGTCCAGGACGTTGACTTGATATTTGGCCAGCAGGTCGCAGACGTTAGCGATGATGCCGACTCGGTCTTTGCCGACGACAGTAACAATGGCGCGCATAATTCTTTCTCCTTTTCTAAAACATCGTGTGTGTACTTCCGTTCAATTCGTCCAGCGTCAGTTCAAAGCTGGGCAGATAATGCTCGATAAAATACCCCAGCGCAGGCAGGGGATTGGCCTGAAGGGCGTCCCAGATCTGTGCCTGAGCAGTCTGGAACTCACCGTTGCCCGCCTTGCGCTCCTTGACGCATTTCAGGTAGGCGTCCAGCTTGTCCGCCGCCTTCACCACCGCCTCCAGCTCTGGGTCGGGGTGGAGCAGGTAGGGTGCGTAGTCTGCCCGCAGTTCCTCCGGCAACAGCTCCAGCAGCCGGTTGGCCGCTGTCTCTTCCACCTCTTTATAGGAGGCGCGGAGGGCGGGGTTGTAGTATTTGATGGGGGTGGGCAGGTCGCCGGTCAAGATTTCCGTGGCGTCGTGGTAGAGCGCCAACAGAGCCGCTTGACCGGGGTCGATGTGGCCGCCGAAGTGCTTATTCTGAATCAGCGCCAGGGCGTGGGCTAGGATGGCCACCATGTGGGAGTGCTCCTGGATGTTCTCCGGCTCCGTATTGCGCATGAGCGCCCAGCGCTGGATGTAACGCATCCGTGCCAGCAGGGCGTAAAAGTGACCGTCCATGGCGTCCCCCTTTTCTCTCTATTACAGTAAATGATTTTATCTATTTTATCACACGCAAAACTACCTTGTAAATGTCCAGCTTCTACAATATTTGTTGGAAAAATCAATGCACAGAGCGCGGATTCCTGCTATAATAAAAAATTGAGCTGCTTTTCCCCTCTTTTTATCCCAGAGGGGTTCTCAATTCCCGCCAAGGAGAAGTTTTTTATGCGCTATGCCATTTACACCCTGGGCTGCAAGGTCAACCAGTACGAGACCCAGGCCATGGAGACCATTTTGACCGGCCGCGGCCACACCCTCACAGAGTTTGATGCAGAGGCCGATGTGTATATCATCAACACCTGTTCCGTCACCGCCGTCAGCGACAAAAAATGTCGGAACATGATCCGCCGCACCAAGCGCACCCACCCTGACGCCCTCATCGCCGTCTGCGGCTGTTACGCTCAGGCGAAGCCGGAGGAAGTGGCCGGGCTGGAGGTGGATCTGGTGGCGGGCACCGGCGACCGGATGGCCTTTTTGGATCAGGTGGAGCAGGCCACACTGGATCGCTCCGCCGCCGCCTGGGTATCTGTAGACAATGCGCTGAAACGGCACGATTTTGAAGTGCTCCCCGCCGGCGGGCTGGTGGGGCGCACCCGCGCTATGCTCAAGGTGGAGGACGGATGCGGCAACTTCTGCACCTACTGCATCATCCCCTTCACCCGCGGCCCCGTCCGCAGTGAATCCATTGACGCGGCTGTGACCCAGGCCAAGGCACTGGCGGAGGCGGGGTATCACGAGATTGTGGTCACCGGCATTGAAATCTCCAGCTGGGGACAGGATTTAGAGGGAGACGCCTCCCTCATCGACCTGCTGGAGGCCCTCTGTCACGCCGTCCCCGCCCTGCGGGTGCGGCTGGGCAGTTTGGAGCCCCGCACCATCACCGAGGATTTCTGCCACCGGGCGTCTGCGCTGCCCAACCTCTGCCCCCATTTCCATCTGTCCCTTCAGTCGGGCAGTGACGCCACCTTGACGCGGATGAACCGGAAGTACACGGCGGAGCGATTTTTGGAGAGCTGCCGCCTGCTGCGTCAGTACTTTGACCGGCCCGCCATCACCACCGACTTGATCTGTGGCTTTGTGGGGGAGACAGAAAAAGAGTTTGCGGAGACGCTGGCCATGATCGAAAAAGCCGATTTTTCCGCCATGCACATCTTCCCCTACTCCCGCCGTGGCGGCACGGTGGCCGACCGGATGCCCGACCAGCTGCCCAACGCCGTCAAGGACGGCCGCTGTCATCAGGCGGCGGCGGTTGCGGCGCAGATGGAACAGCGCTATTTGGAGAGCTGGGTAGGCGAAACCCTGCCGGTGCTCTTTGAAGAGGAAGCGGACGGGCTGTGGCGGGGGCACGCGCCCAACTATGTGGCGGTGTACGCCACTGGTGCTGACCTGCACAACGTGCTGAAAGACGTGAAGATCACTGGCCTGCACGGACAGGCTTTAGAAGGGGTCATTCTGTGACCCGCAATCCAACGAGAAAATCAGGTGAACTATTATGATCGCATACTTAGATAACGCCGCCACCACCCCGGTCTCCCCGGAGGCCGCCCAGGCAGCCTACAACGCCATGACCACCGACTTCGGCAACCCCTCCACCCAATATCCCCTGGGCAAGGCGGCCAAGAAGGTGCTGGACGGCCACCGGAAAGCGGTGGCGGACGCCCTGGGCTGCAAGCCTGCCGAAGTGGTGTTCACCTCCTGCGGCACCGAGAGTGACAACTGGGCCCTGCGGCTGGGGGCACAGAAGAACCGCCGGAAGGGACGGCACATCATCACCACCGCCTTTGAGCACTCCGCCATTTTGCAGACCTGTCACGAGATGGAGGCCGAGGGGTGGGAAGTGACCTACCTGATGCCGAACCGACAGGGGCAGATTTCCCTGGACGACTTGCAGGCTGCCCTGCGGCCGGACACGGTGCTGGTGTCCATGATGTTGGTGAACAACGAGCTGGGCTGCGTGCTGCCGGTGAAGGAAGCGGCGGCACTGGTGAAGGCTTACGACAAGCAGATTTTGTTCCACACAGACGCAGTACAGGGGTTTTTGAAGGTGCCCTTCACTCCCGCCGGGCTGGGGGTGGACCTGCTCTCCCTCAGCGGTCACAAGATCCACGCCCCCAAGGGCATCGGCGCGCTTTACATCCGTCAAGGGCTTCCGCTGAAGCCCTTCATCCTGGGCGGCGGACAGGAGAACGGGCTTCGGTCGGGCACCGAGCCGACCGGTCAGATCGCCGCTTTCGCCGTAGCCTGTCAGACGGGTAAGGAGAAGATGGCACAATCTCTGGCGCATATGAACGAGCTGAAAGCCTACACTTTGGAGCGGCTCCATGCGGAAGTGCCCAAGGTGGAGGAGATCATCTCCGGTGACGCCCCTCATATTTTGGCACTGACCTTGCCCGGTTATAAGAGCGAAGTGCTGGTGCGGGTGATGGGGGACAAGGGGGTTTGCATCTCCGCCGGTTCCGCCTGCCACCGGGGGAAGGCCAGCCATGTGTACGAGGTGATGGGTCTGACCAAGGCACAGCGGGACGGGGCGTTTCGGGTGTCCTTCTCCGACTGGAGCACCAAGGAGGAGGTGGACTGCTTCGTGCAGGCGCTGAAGGAGACGCAGGAGATGCTGTTTCCGACGATGAGCTAATCATCCTCGGCACTTATCTATCCAAAGAGACGATCATCAAGGCCGCTCTGTCATCTGACAGGGCGGTTTTTCCTTGACACACCAGCTTTTTCCCGCTCCCCGGTTGCTTTTTTCCGCTCCGCAAGGTACAATAGAATCTGTATTTTTTCAACGGTTTCATCACCCACAACGCCCTTCGTATGGGCGGAACAGGAGGTTGTTATGCAGTTTACATTTGAACAGTATCAGCAGAGCGCGGACTATCTGCGCGGTCAGATTGGAACGTTCACCCCCAAGGTGTTATTGATCTTAGGCTCCGGGCTGGGTTATCTGGCCAATGAAGTGGAAAACCCCATCGCGGTGTCCTATGGCGACATCCCCCACTTTATGACGTCTACGGCACCCGGTCATGCAGGCCGTCTGGTCTTCGGTCAGCTGGAAGGACAGGATGTGGCCATGATGCAGGGGCGGTTCCACCACTATGAGGGGTACTCTTTTGAGGAAGTGACCTTCGCTGTGCGGGTGCTCCGTCTGCTGGGAGCGGACACCCTGTTCGTCACCAACGCCGCTGGCTGTGTAAATGTGGACTGGCACGCTGGGGAGCTGATGGTCATTGAGGATCACATCAAGCTCATCCTGGACTCCCCCCTCTGTGGCCCCAACCTGAAGGAATTTGGCCCTCGGTTCCCAGACAGCTCCTACAACTACACCCCCACCCTGCGCAAGATCGCCTATAAAGTGGCGGACGAGCTGAAGATTCCGGTGCGGAAGGGCGTTTATATGTATATGCCCGGCCCCCAGTACGAATCTCCTGCGGAGATCCGTGCCGCCCGCATCCTGGGCGCGGACGCGGTGGGGATGTCCACCGTCCCCGAGGTCATCGTGGCCCGTCACTGTGGGATGCAGGTGCTGGGCGTGACCATGCTGACCAACATGGCGGCCGGTATTCTGGATCAGCCCCTGACCGAAGAGGAAGTGCTCATCGCCGCTGAGGCGGGCAAGGCACAGTTCTCCGCGCTCATCCGTGGCTGTCTGCGCCGCTTATCCTGAATCGGGAGGAGTTTCTCATGAAAACACTGCTCAAGAACTTTACCATCGTCACCATGAACGAGAATCTGGACGTATTGAAGGACGCCCATCTCATTGTGGAGGACGGTAAGATTACCGAAGTGGCTGCTGGTGCTGCCACTGGCGACTTTGACGAGGTCATCGACGGCCAGAGCAAGCAGGTGCTGATGCCCGGTCTGGTCAACACCCACTGCCATGTGCCCATGGTGCTCATGCGCGGATACGGCGGCGGCCACGACCTGAACACCTGGCTGAACCAGTACATTTTCCCGGTGGAGGACAAGCTCACCACCCAGTCCATCCGGGCCGGTACGGCGTTGGGTGTGGCAGAGATGATCGCAAGCGGCATCACCTCCTTTGCGGATATGTACTATTTCTGTGACGACATGGCGGAGGTGACTCTGGAGGCTGGTCTGAATCTGAACCTGTCCCGGGGCACCACCGTGTTCACCACATTGGACGACCCTGCCGCCTTTGTCCCCTGTCAGGAGGCCATCGCCCTGGCAGAGAAGTGGAACGGCGCCAACAACGGTCAAATTAAGATCGACTTCTCCATTCACGGGGAATACACCTCCTTCCTCTCCCCCAACCTGTGGGACTACCTGGCTGGCTACGCCAGCGAGCACCATCTGGGGATGCACGTCCATGTGTCCGAGACCAAGGCGGAGCATGAGGAGTGCAAGGCTCGTCACGGCGGTCTGACCCCCCTCCAGGTGCTGGATGCTCACGGCGTGTGGACGGGCACCCGCGGCATGGCCGCTCACTGTGTGTGGACGGAGCCGGAGGACTGGAAGCTGATGGCGGAACGGGGCATCTCTGTGCTCCACTGCCCCACCTCCAACCTGAAGCTGGGTTCCGGCATCGCTCCGGCGCCCTCTCTGATGGCCGCTGGGGTCAACGTGACCTTGGGCACCGACGGGGCCAGCAGCAACAACAATCTGGACTTGTTCAACGAGATCAAGCTGGCTGCCATGCTCCACAAGGGTGCCAATCTGGACGCCACCATCCTGCCCACGGCAGAGGTGCTCAAGATGGCCACCGTCAACGGCGCGAAAGCACTTGGGCGGAAGGCCGGTGTGCTGGCTGCTGGCTGGGATGCAGACTTGATCGCACTGGACTTTGACCAGCCCCACCTGAAGCCCTGTCACGATGTGATGGAGAACCTGGTGTACTCCGCCAAGAGCAGCGATGTGGTGCTGAACATGACCGGCGGGAAAATTCTCTACCGGAATGGATTCTTTTCCACTCTGGATATGGATAGAATAGACCATGAACTGGAACAGGCTCTGCCGACGCTCTTCGGCAACTGACGCCCAGTCGGCACGGTCACGTGCTGTGGGAAACGCAATCGCATAAGGGAGGGCCGCGCGCCTATGTCTGAAAACAAACAACGCAAAGATACCTTTTTTGGCGGCGCAGCCATTTTGGCCGCTGGCATTATCGTGGTGAAGGTCATCAGCGCCGTCTACAAGATGCCCCTGGTCAACATCCTGGGCAGCAGCGGCTATGCGGACTTCACCGCCGCCTTCAACATTTTCAATATCCTCTTGACGGTCTCCACCGCCGGTATCCCGGTGGCCATGTCCAAGATGATCTCCGAGGCCAACGCCTCACGGCGACACAAGCAGACCCATAAGATTTTCCGGGTCTCCCTGCTCTTCTTCGGCGCGGTGGGCATCTTCTGCTCCCTGGTCATGTTCTTCGGGGCCAACTTTTTCGCCGCCGTCATGAATGACACCAAAGCCGCCGAGTGTATGCGGGTACTGGCCCCGTCGGTGGCGCTGGTGTCCGGGCTGTCCGTGTTCCGCGGGTACGCCCAGGGGTACAGCAACATGACCCCGTCGTCGGTGTCTCAGATCATCGAAGCCCTGTTCAAGCTCATCGTTGGCTTGACCCTGGCCTGGTACTTCATCCGGGTGCTGGGGAAGCCGGACTACATCGGCGCGGCGGGCGCCATCGCAGGCGTCACCGTCTCCGAGCTTGCCGCCCTGCTCTACATGGCCTGGGACTATCTGCGCACCCGGCGTCACGCCCCTTCGCCCCTCCCTTCGGAGCGGCCGGACAGCGCCAAGCACATTTTGAAGACCTGTCTCCTGCTGGCCATCCCCATCACCATCACCGCCGCCTCCACCTCCATCATGACCGCTGTGGACAATGCCCTGGTGCTGGGTCGGCTGCAAAACGCCGGACTGCTGCTCAGCGAGGACGCCGCGCGGAGCCTGATGGGCAATTACACCGGCGTGCAGACGGTCTATCAGATCCCTGCCGCCTTGATGGTGGCCATCACTGCTTCCGTCATCCCCGCTGTGACCATCTGCTTCACTCAGAAAGACCGAACGGGAGCGGCCAAAATCGTCGGCTCTTCCCTGAAGACCGCCGCCCTGCTGGCCTTCCCCTCCGGCATCGGGATGCTGGTGCTGGGCAAGCCCATCGTGCAGCTGCTCTTCCCCAGCCTAGACGCCGACATCGCCGGCACCATCCTGTCCATCCTGGGCATCGCCAACATCTTCGTCTGCCTCATGCTGGTGGCGACTTCCGTGCTGCAGGCGTACAACATCCTCTCCCTGCCCATCTTCACCATGCTGGCAGGTGGCGTGGTCATGGTGCTCTTTGACTACTTTATGGTGGGCACGGTGCAATTCAACATCTACGGCTCCCCGGTGGGCACCTGCCTGTGCTTCGGCCTGACCTGCGGGCTGGACTTACATCTAGTCCGCCGTGTGGTTCCCGGCTGCCCCAGTTATGCACAGCTCTTTGGAAAAACCCTGGCCGCCTCTATCATCATGGGTGCCGCCGCTTGGGCGGTGTACGGGCTGACCAGCCACCTCATTGGCGTAAAGCTGGCCGTCCTGCTGGCCATCCTGCTGGCGGTGGTGCTGTACGCCATCCTGCTGATCCTGCTCCAGGTGCTGACCAAGGACGATCTTTCCCTGATGCCCAAGGGGGATAAGATCGCAAAATTACTGCACATCAACTGAATCAAATTACTGCGTAAGATAAGAGGGAAAACTATGGTATCCTTTCCACAGAAAGAACATTACGACCTGGCGGATTTCCGTCAGGTGATCGAGATCCTCCGCCACCCAGGCGGCTGTCCCTGGGATCAGGAACAGACCCATCAATCCATCCGGCGCAACCTGCTGGAGGAAGCCTACGAGGCGGCGGAGGCCATTGACACAGAGAACACCACCCTGCTCCAGGAGGAGCTGGGGGACGTGCTGATGCAGGTGCTGTTCCACTCCAGCATCGAGGCGGACGCCGGTCGGTTCGATCTGGACGATGTGGCGGATATGGCGGTGAAGAAGCTCATCTTCCGCCACCCCCATGTGTTCGGCTCGGTGGACGTGGCGGACAGCTCGGAGGTGCTGGTGAACTGGGACGCCCTCAAGCGCCAGGAGAAGCATCAGGAGAGCTACACGGACACGCTGGATGCGGTGGCGCGTTCTCTGCCTGCCTTGTGGCGGGCGGAGAAGGTGCAGAAGAAGGCATCCAAGGCGCATTTTGACTGGGAGAACACCCAACAGACCTTGGAGAAGGTCCACGAGGAGCTAGGCGAACTGGAAGAGGCCATCGCGGAGGGCAACCTGGATCACATGATGGAGGAATACGGCGACCTGCTCTTCGCCTCGGTGAACACCGCCCGATTCATGGGGGTGGACCCGGAGGACGCGCTGAACGCCGCCACAGAGAAATTCATCCGGCGCTTCCGGCAGGTGGAACAGCTCAGCCAGGCACGGGGACAGGCGCTGGACGCCTGCTCGGTGGACGAGCTGGTGGCCCTTTGGAAGGACGCCAAGCACACATTAGACGACACGAACCCATAACCCCATGAAATACAAAGGAGAATGGAACGATGAACAAAACGGAACTGGTCAGCGCCATGGCCGAACGGCTGGGCGCATCCAAGAAGCACTCGGAAGAAGCACTGACCGTCGCCCTGGATCTGATCACGGAAGCGCTGGCAGAGGGGGAAAAGGTTCAGCTGGTGGGCTTTGGCTCCTTTGAAGTGCGGGAGCGCGCCCCCCGCATCGGCCGCAATCCCCGCACCAAGGAGGAGGTGACCATCCCCGCATCCAAGGCAGTGCAGTTCAAGTCCGGCAAGGTGCTCAAGCGTGCCGTGTCCCAGTGACGCTCATCTGACGGAGGAAATCGCTCATGCGTTTAGATAAGTATTTGAAGGTCTCCCGCATCATCAAGCGGCGCACCGTGGCCAACGAAGCCTGCGACGCAGGCCGGGTCATGGCCAACGGCCGGCCGGTGAAGGCGTCCTATGACGTGAAGGTGGGGGACATCATCGAGATCCAATTTGGTCAGAAGACCTTGAAGGTGGAAGTGCTGGTGGTGGCGGACAACGTTCGGAAGGACGATGCGCCGGCCATGTACAAAGAAATCCTTTGACCGAACAGAAAACGCACACCAGAAGTTTCTGGTGTGCGTTTTTTGCACAGTGTTCTGTAACACTTATTTGGTCGGCGTGAACAGGTTTGACAGCTCGCCGGTGGTGTCGTCAAAGAGGCTGATGCCCCCCTCTTCGGTGGTCTCGAAGGTGTAGGAGGTAGGGTGTGCGGTATTTTTGATGTAGATGGAGAGGTACTCCTGGCTCCCCTCTTCCCACACCCACCAGGAGCCTTCGTCGGTCTCCCCGTTGGTGGCTTCGCAGGTCAAGGTGCCGTCCTGGCGGATGGTGTATTTGTCGCCGTACTCATCCACGTAGGCGCCGGGGAGCAGGTCCCGATAGGCGTCGGTCACGTCCTGGCCGTCGGTGGCCTGGGATGTCTCCGGCGCTTCCGCTTTGCAGCTGGACACGGCGGACTGGGTGGGAGCCGATTTGGCTGGGTCAGGTTCTGCGGACGTCTGGGGCTGGTTGGATGCACTGCATGCGGTGAGGGCAAAGGCTAGGGCTAGGGACAGGACAAGGGCTAGTTTTTGTTTCATTCACGGTTCCTCCTTCCGGGTCTGTTGCTCTATTATACCTGGCGGCGGGGCAAAAGGGAAGGAGATTTTCCGGCATACCCTCGTCCCAGTTCTCATAAGATGAAACAAACATCTGGTGAAGAACATAGGAGGGTTTGACACATGGCATTTGACAACCGAGATTTTGATCTGAAAGCCCCACAGCACATCACGCTGGAGAATCGGGAACACCTGTCCATCTCCGGGGTGGAGGAGGTGGAGCGGTTTGACGAGACCACCATCGTGCTGTCCACCAGCTTGGGCGAGCTGGTCGTTCGGGGACAGGATCTGCATATCGAGACCCTGAGCCTGGGAGGCGGCGACCTGAAGGTGGAGGGGACGGTGGAGGCGCTGACCTTCCAGGACGAGGCGCCCCGGGGCGGCTTCTTCGCCCGGCTGCTGGGCTGAATATGGCGGTCTCTGTTGCGGACCAGGCCAGGGCACTGCTGGGCGCCATCGGGCTGGGAGCGGCCGCTGGGCTGATGTACGACCTGTTCCGGGTGCTGCGAGTGCGCATCCCCCTGCGCTGGCTGGGGCCGGTGCTGGACCTGGTCTTCTGGCTGTGCTGCACCATCACCTTCTTTCTCTGGTCGGTGGACAGTGTGGGCGGGCTGGTGCGCATCTACACCGCCATCGCCGCCCTCACCGGCGCTTGGTGCTACTTCGCTCTGCTCTCCTCCCATCTGCTGCCCATTTGCTACCGTTTGGCTACCATTTTTACCAAAGCCATGGGGGTCATCCTCCTTCCTTTGACGACAATCCGCCGATTAGGGAAAAATTTTTCTGAAATTTGCAAAAACCACTTCCATTATCGAAAGGAATGGTTTACAATAAGGAAAAAGTTCCGGAAAATGGATTGCCTTCGTAGCATCTACCGGCACACATCCAGAGGAGGCAGTGGCATTGAAGTTCAAGCGGGCAGGCACCATCACAAAATTCGTCCTTTTGATCCTAGGGGTCTACATGGCCATTCTGCTGCTGAGCGTGCGCACGCAGATCCGCAGCGCAGAGGCAGACCTGCGGGCACTTCAGACCCAGGTGGACGAGCAGACCGCGGCCAACGCCAGTCTGGCCGCCGACATCGCAAACCGAAATGACCCGGATACGGTGCTGGCCATCGCCAAGGAACGGATGCGTCTGGTGGAGTCGGGGGAGATCATTTTCTACGACACGACCAACTAAAGAGAGAAATTAAAATTTTGCTGTCGGGTGAGACAGACGAGCCGCCCGAACGAGAGAGAGACAGCACGGGAGGAAACAGTTCATTTATGGAGTTCGCAGTGGGTGCAATCCTGGAAGGCAAGGTCACCGGGATCACAAAGTTCGGCGCTTTCGTGGCGCTGCCCGGTGGAAAATCCGGTCTGGTTCATATTTCTAACATCTCTGATTCCTATGTCAGCGACATCAACGAGTTCCTGACGGTGGGCCAGGAGGTCAAGGTCAAGGTGATGAATATCGACCAGAACGACCGTATCAATCTGTCCATCAAACACGTCCAGTCTTCGTCGTCCCCACGTCCTCCCCGCAGCGGCGGACGCGGCAGCGCGCCCCAGGAGCGTGGAGAGCGGAGCGACCGGGGTGACCGGAACAACCGGGGCGGCTACCGCAGCAGCAGCGGTTCTTCCCCTCGCGGCGGCCGGGACAGCCGGAGCAAGGGCGCTAACCCCCGCAACAACGCCCCCAAGGAGCCGCTGACCTTTGAGGATAAGCTCAAGCAGTATATGGCCGAGTCGGAGAGCCGTCTGTCGGAGATCAGCCGGTACAACGACCGGGGCCGCAGCCGCCGGGGTCGCCGGGGCAGCGGTGGGAATAGCTGACGTGATCGTACGACAGGCCGCACATTCTGTGCGGCCTGTTTTCTGTTCATCCACCGCGCAAAAAAGTCCGCTGATCCCGTCAGCGGACGATCACGCCGGTCACACCGGCAAAGGGGAGCATCTCAGAAGCCTCGGTCAGGAGCGCTTCGGGGCAGGCTGTCCCGACCCTTTCTTGCGATTTGGATGAGCTGTCCCTTTAGGATATTCATTTTTCCAATGATTGTCAAGTTCTAATTTCGTCGCATCCTGTCTGGGACGCGGCAGGAGGAGAAAACCGTTATGACGATTTACAACGCAGTGGTCTGTCCCATGGACGGGCCCCAGATCCCCAAGGGCTTCGTGGCCTGGGAGAACGGCGTCATCACCCAAGTGGGGGACATGGCGCACTGCCCCACCCCCGTCTCCGGTCAGGACGTGGATGCCCAGGGCGGGTATGTGCTGCCTGGCTTCGTGGACGTCCACTGTCATCTGGGGCTGCTGGCGGATGGGCTGAGCTACGACGAGGACGACTGCAACGAGGTCTCCGACCCCTGCACCCCGCAGCTCCGGGTCATTGACGCCCTCTACCCGCTGGACCACTGCTTCCAAGAGGCACGGGAGGCCGGTGTGACCACCGTCCTGACCAGTCCCGGCAGTGCCAACGCCATCGGCGGGCAAATCGCCGCCATCAAGACGGTGGGACGTTGGGTGGATGACATGGTGGTGTTGGAGCCGGCGGCCATGAAGTTCGCCCTGGGCGAAAACCCCAAAAAGACCTACAGCGGACGCAACGAAGCCCCCGCCACCCGGATGGCCACCGCCGCCCTCATGCGGGAGCAGCTGCGCAAGGCGCTGGAGTACGCAGAACGGGTGGCCAAGCACGAGGCGGACCCGGAGAACGAGGACGCGCCCGACTACGACGCCGTGCTGGAAGCCCTAGTGCCGGTGGTGCAGGGGAAGCTCCCTGTACACTTCCACGCTCACCGCGCTGATGACATCGCCACGGCCCTGCGCATCGCCAAGGAGTTCCATCTGGACTACGTGCTGGTCCACGCCACGGAGGGGTATCTGGTGGCGGACATCCTGGCACGGGAGGGTGCCCGAGCCATCGTGGGGCCCATCATCGGTGACCGCTCCAAGCCGGAGCTGGCGCATCAGCGGGTGACCAACGCCGCTCGGCTGGTGGAGGCGGGTGTGCCGGTGGCCATCTGCACTGACCACTCGGAGCTGCCCATTCAGTATCTGCCCCTGAGCGCTGCCCTGGCCGCTCGAGAGGGGATGGACCCGGAGGCCGCCCTGAAAGCCATCACCCTGACGGCGGCGGAGCTGGGCGGCATCGCCCACCGGGTGGGATCGCTGACTCCGGGGAAGGACGCGGATATTGTCCTGTGCTCCGGGCATCCCTTTGAGCTGAATGCCAAGGTTCAGGCGGTCTTTATCAGCGGCACACCGGTGAAGTGATCGGAAAAACAAAACGTCCCCGACGCTTTTGCGTTGGGGACGTTGTTTGTTATCGTTTCAGGGTTTTGATGTTGCTGAACAGGCTGGTACTGGTGTCCTTGCAGGCGCAGACCTTGTAGGAATAGCGCTTGCCCCGCTTGACCGCTTTGTCGGTGTAGGTCAGCGTACTGTTTTTGGCGATGGTCTTCACCTTCGTCCACTTGCCGCTGCCCATCTTGCGGTAGACCTCATACCCTTTGGCTTGGCTGTTCCGCGTCCAAGTCAATTTGATGTGCGAGCCGGATTTGGCCGCCTTCTTGAGGGTCACGCCAGTCAGACGCACCACCTTCAACCCCTTTGCCGGGCCATCCCACTGGCCGGAATAGGGCTGGACGGTGTAGGTGTAGCTCTTGCCGTTCTGGCTCGCTACCGTCTTATCCACATAAGCGGTCACCGTGTTCTTCACGGTCTTGAGCAGCGTCTTCTGTCCGCCGCGGTCACTGCGATAGATGCGATACCCTTCCGCACCGGCCACCTTGCTCCAGGTCAGCTTGATGCCGTTCTTCTCGTTGGCGGCCACTTCCCCGGCGGCGCTGAGGCGCAGGATGGTCTTGCGCTGGTTGGCCGGAGCCATATGGGGCGGATAGGGGCCGGAGAGCGCGCCGGAAATGGCCCGGATGGAATAGGTATAGGTCACGTTGGACTTCTTCTGCACCTCTGTGTCCACATAGGTGGTGGTCTGTCCGCTGGTGATCTTGGCCAGTGACTTGAAGCTCCCGTTGCCCTCCTTCCGCCAGATGCGATAGCCAGTGGCCTTGGAGGTCTTTTTCCACGTCAGCCGTATCCCGCTGGCTTCATTGGTCAGGGTGAGCTGCTGTGTATTGGCCAGGGTGGGCGCTGTGGTGCAGCTGGAGGCGGTCATGGCCAACGGGGTCTGTATGGCGTCGGTGACGCTGGCGCGCACGGCGGCCACGTCCAACAGGGAAACGGCATTGCTGCCGCTGGGGCGATAGGTGATCTGGTTCACGTCGATACCCAGCGCTGCCGCCCAGGTCATGGCTGCGGTGTACCGCCCCAGGCTCCAGCTCAGGTGCACCCCGTCCCGGTTCAGGTTATCCCCTATGTAACTGCTGCGCAGGTTCTGGATGGCCGTGCCGGTGGGGATATACACCGAGAATCCGCCGATGGGCACCACCGCACTGACTACGCTGTCGGTGATGGCCTCGTACATGGTCATCTGATCGGCGTTGTAATACTCCTCGTAGTTGGCTTGGAAGCTGTCTGTCTTCCCAGCAACCCACTGACTGGGCTGTGCATACGCCCAGGTGATATTCCAGCCAAATTTCACCTTTTTGTTGGAACAAGCTTCTCGGAGCGTGTCCTGCAAGCTTTTGGTCAAGTTCGACCGCTCACACTTCATGGTGACCTTGCACCGTGCGCCATAGTATTGCTCACTCTGTGCCGCGGTGATGGTGATGACCGCCTTGCCGGTACGCAGGAAGGTGACCCGGCCGTTGTTGTCCACCGACATCACCTTGGGGTTGGAGGACGCATAGGTCAGGTCGGTCTTCGCCGACGCCCGCAGGGAGACGCTGCCGGTATCCCCCCAGCTATCCTTTCGGATGCCGCAGGTGATGGTCTGCTCACTCCGCTTTGCTGACGGCTCCACCGGGTCGATCGGTTCCGTCGGCTCTGTTGCCTCTGTTGGTTCTACCGGTTCCGTGGAAGAGCTGGACGCGGAGCCGTCCCCGCTGGAGGTCCCGTTGTCGGCAGGTTCTGCTGACATGTCCCCTTCCGACGGAGCGGGAGTGTCCTCGGTCGGCTCTTCCACTGGCTCAGCAGCGTCTTCCGCCGCCTGGACATCTGCGGTCTGGGCATCCTCCGTCTGGACGGGTTCTACCTCTTCCGTCCGCTGTGGGGTCTGTGCCTCCGGCTGCGTTGTGACCTGTGTCAGCTCCTTCACTGCGCTCAGCACCGAAGTCTTTGCCTGTTCCGGCAGGGAGGTGCTCTTCCCTACCCCAACACAATCCCATCTGTTGGAATAATAGCTGGTAGACACGCCGGAGAGACCACTGGCCTGCTGGAGGGTGATGATGTCCCACGGCTCGTCCCTTACGCCGTACTGGAGGGTCGTTTGGCGCTTCGAGCTCCACACGCCATCGGTCTTCGCACTGATCTTATAGTAGGTATACTCGCTTTTTTCCCCCTGCCAGCAGTCCCACTGTCCGGCAAGATCTTGCGCCGCGTGGTACAGGTTGCCGATCACCAGCTCATACCCGGCGCTCTTGCCCATCTGGTACAGATATTGCAGGCTGTCCACGCTGTAGCTGTTGCCCACCGCCAGGATGCGGAGGGTCTTGTCCTTGCTGGCCGCCGGGAGGCTGGTATTGACCGCCTGATCCGCCCCCAGCACCGTCCCCGGCAGCAGGGAGCACACCAGCGCCAAGGTCAGGAGGAGGGCTGTGAGCTTCCGAAACCGTTTTTTCATAGCAGCGTATCCTTTCCCCGTGATTTTTTGTTATTATACCCATTTTTCCCTTCTGGCGCAAGCTTTTCGCAGAATTTTAACCTTGACAGAGCTGGTTGCCGCTGGTATACTATAAAGGCCGCTTTGACTGGGTTCCTAAGGTGAGGTATGCCCTCATGGAGGGACAAGCTGCCCCAACACCCACGAGAGCGAGCCCGTATTTAAGGAAAGAGGTGCAACCACAATGACCGCAATTATCGTGACCGGCGGCAAGCAGTATAAGGTAGCTGAGGGTGATACCCTGTTTATCGAAAAGCTGCCCGTAGAGGCCGGCGATTCCGTGACTTTTGACCAGGTTCTGGCCATCATCGACGGCGAGACCGCTACGTTCGGCACCCCCGTCGTAGCAGGCGCTAAGGTCGAAGCCAGCGTCGTCAAGAACGGCAAGGGCAAGAAGATCCGAATCTTCAAGTATAAGCCCAAGAAGGGTTACCGCAAGCGTCAGGGCCATCGTCAGCCCTACACCAAGGTTACCATTGGTAAGATCGTTGTAGCTTAATGCTATGACCACTGTCGCATTTTCCATGGAGGGAGACCGGATCGTCTCGTTCGAGGTTCGTGGCCACAGCGGCTACGCCGAAGAGGGAGAGGACATCGTCTGCGCCGCTGTCTCCAGCGCCGTCAATCTGGTCAACGCCACGGTGAACGATGTGCTGGGTCTGGCCGCCGCCGTGCGGATAGACCCGGACAACGCCTGGCTGTCCTTCCATTTGCCTGGGGGACTCTCTGTGACCGATGAGGCCACCTGTCAGAATCTGCTGGCAGGGCTGATGGTCTACTTTGCAGAGCTTCATCAGGCATACCCTGATTTTTTCCAAGTGGTGGATGATTCCCCGGAGGATAACGATCCGGAGTGAGATCGTCACCACACCCCCTAACTTTACGATAATGGAGGTGTAACAACCTATGCTGATTTCCATCCAGTTTTTCGCACATAAGAAGGGCGTTGGCTCCACCCGTAACGGTCGAGATTCCGAATCCAAGCGCCTGGGCGTAAAGCGTGGCGACGGCCAGTTCGTTCTGGCTGGCAACATCCTGGTTCGTCAGCGCGGCACCAAGATCCATCCCGGCACCAACGTGGGCAAGGGCAAGGACGACACTCTGTTCGCTCTGAAGGACGGTACCGTTAAGTTTGAACGCTACGGCAAGGATCGCAAGAAGGTCTCCATCGTGGAGGTCGCTCAGTAATTACTGCTGCAAAAGCGCCCCAAATCTGAGATTTGGGGCGCTTTTTTCCTTGCATCTCCCCCGATTTTTCGTATAGGAGTGCTTATTTATGAAGAAGATTGAAGAGGAAAAGCTCAATGTGGGCGGTTACCTCAACTACTATAAGGGCTATATGCTGGACAACGGCATGGACTGCGTGGACATCGCCCGGGCGCTGAGCCACGTGATGGACATCCAGAGCGTGGAGATCGAAGAGGAAGTGGAGCCCAACGAGGTGACCTTCGGCCGGATGGTCTGCACCGGTGCGGAGTTCCTGGCCAACGGCGTGCCCAACAACCTGCCGCCGGAGGACGGCTCCGTGAACCTGCGCGGGACCTGCCAGGGCGTGCCCGTGACCATCCTGATGGACCCGGGTGTGAACTACTCCATTATCATGGTCACCCAGCAGCCCTACCTGGAGTTGAGCGACCTGATCCAGATCTGAGCCGCATCCACCCCCACCACTGATAGAAGGAGGATACACTATGGCAGCTCCCTTTGTAGATACTGCCCGGATCACCGTCCGCGCCGGCAACGGCGGCAATGGGGCGGTGGCCTTCCACCGGGAAAAATACGTGGCCAACGGCGGCCCGGACGGCGGTGACGGCGGCCGGGGCGGCAGTATCGTGCTGGTCACCGACCGGAATCTGTCCACTCTGATGGACTTCCGTTACAAACGCAAATATGTGGCCGAGAACGGCGCAGACGGCTCCGGCGCACGCCGTACCGGCAAGGACGGCAAGGATCTGGTCATCCGGGTGCCGGAAGGCACCGTCATCCGGGACGCTGAGACCCAGCAGATCATTCAGGATATGTCCGGCTGCGAGCGCTACGTGCTGGCACGGGGTGGCCGAGGCGGCTGGGGCAACCAGCATTTCGCCACCCCCACCCGTCA
>JABLTK010113030.1_pt1 | contig 19487 bp, 19 predicted proteins | sample 7160131 | NCBI WGS metagenome assembly JABLTK01 (sample SAMN14651221, study PRJNA627086) | human gut metagenome | isolation source: feces | host: Homo sapiens
CACTTGCTCGGCGGAAATAAATTCCGCCTGCGCCAAGGTTTTGCTGCGCAAAACGCTTGGGACGCCGGACTCCCGGCGGTGCTAACGTCCGGTGTGTGGTGCGAACCTTCCACACCTGTTTTTCACTTTTCCAAAAAGAACCGTGGGGCAGATTGACAAATACAGTGGTTTCTGGTACAATGAGCGCAAGAAATAGCGGACTTGCCGTTGCACCTTACCTATACAGGTATTATTACATCCTCTTGGATTCAAATATCTTTACCCTACGACATCATTGCACCTTACCTATGCAGGTATTATTACATTATGAAGCGGTCATGGTTGTTAAGGAATGACCGTGTAGTTGCACCTTACCTATCCAGGGATTATTGCAGAAGGCATGAGGAGGCCAAATCCAAGGTTAAAGAAAGCCATAAGTTGCACCTTACCTATCCAGGTATCAAGCACAAGCCAAAACGCCAAAAAGCGAAACTCTCATGAGAGTTTCGCTTTTTCTTATGCACACGGGAAGCCGCGCCCTACATTATAACAATAGATAACAATAGAAAAGCGTCCCCGCACCCCAAGGGCACAGGAACGCTTTTTTCCTCGCTCAATCCTCCAGGAGCAGGATGACGTCGGGCTTGTAGTAGTTCATGCTCACGCTGCCGTCCTCGTCGTCCACGTCCACGCTCTCTTCGTACCAGCACATCAGGTAGGTGTCGCCATTGTCGTCCACGGCGTCCATCTGCCACCAGGTGCCGGAGTAGGGCCCCTCGTCGGTCTCCAGGATGCCGTAGCGCCAGTCCTGATTGGCCCAGTTGGGTTCCAGGGAATAGAGCTTGTCCCCGAAGGGGATCAAAATTTCTTCCATCATAGAAAATCCACTTCCTTTGGCCTCCATTATGACAGGAACCCGGAAAGGTGTCAAGGGCGTGGGGGAGGGGTTGCTTCCGTTGAAAATAATTCCGTCAGAAAGCTACTCACCCCCTTGCATTATTTCACGAGGTTGCTATACTATACCACGGAGGGAGCGAAACGCTCCCTGCCAACGAGAAAAAAGTGACCGGGAAACAGGGGCAGCGGCAGTGCCGCTTGACGAAAAACACAAGGATATGGTATAATCCCTAACATAATGAGCTGTTTCCTGAGTTAGAAAAAGGGAAAGAGGAACCTCTTATGGATATGGACAGTGAACTATTGGCGGAACGCTTGGTGGATCAGACCGAACTGCTGTTCCGCAGCGGCCCCCAGAAACAGATCGGCAAGCACGCCCAGGGCGAATGTTTCGTCCTGCGCTGCCTGGCTCGTTCCGCGAAACCCCTCCTGCCCAGCGACCTGAGCAACTTGGCTCAGTCCAGTACCGCCCGCATCGCTGTGGTGCTCAACACCTTGGAGAAGAAGGGGTACATCACCCGCGCCATCGACCCGTCCGACCGGCGGCGTGTGCTGGTGTCCCTGACCCCGGCCGGGGCGGAGTACATCCAGGGCGTCCGGCGGCAGCTGCGCCAGCGGATGCGTGTGCTGCTGGAGGAGCTGGGGGAGGCGGATGCGAAGGAGTATCTGCGCATCACCGAACGCATGTTGTCCATCACCCAGCGTATGGCGCAAAAGCGCTGAGCCTGTCCAAGCCGATTGGCTGTCGGCTGAGGAGGGTTCACCTCGTTTGTACCAGGAGACCATTGGAAGAGAGAAAGAGGGAGCCAATTTCATTTTGAATGGAGGCAACCCCATGCAGCACAACCCAGTCCAGGACACCAACCTCCAGCCTGCGGCACCCGTGAAAGTCAAACAGCGTCCCATCCCCTATGAGGGCAAGCTCCGGGCGGCAGCCCTTCGCGTCCCGGCGGTCATCCGCCAGTGCTCCGGCATCTTCGTCTTCGGCAAGCGCATCAAGTCCCTGGTCTTCACCACCGACATGGCTATCATCCGCAACGTAGACGCCGACGCCGTCTTCGCCGTCCACCCCTTCACCCCACAACCCACCATCTCCAACGCCATCGTGGCGGCAGCCGACATCCCCGTCTTCGTGGGCGTGGGCGGAGGCTCCACCTTGGGCGTCCGGATGATCCAAATGGCCATCTCGGCCGAGACCCAGGGCGCGGTAGGCGTGGTGGTGAACACGAAAGGGAAGAACGAGAATATCCACAAGATGAGCCAGATGCTGGAGATCCCCATTGTGGTCACGGTGGTGTCCAGCGGGGAGGACGTCAAGAGCCGCATCGACAGCGGCGCGTCCATCATCAATGTCTCCGCCGCCGCCCAGACGCCGGAGGTGGTGCGGGAGATCCGCGCCCAGTTCCCCCAAATCCCCATCATCGCCACCGGCGGCCCCAACGATGACGCCATTTTGGAGACCATCCACGCCGGCGCCAATGCTATCACCTGGACGCCCCCGTCCACCACCGAGCTGTTCCGTCAGATCATGACCCGGCACCGGGAGACCAAGGCCAACTGGCTGGATTGAACAAAACCGACAAAGATACTGTCTGCTTTTTGGCGACAGTATCTTTTGTTTTTTCCTAAAAACCTATTGACGTGTAGGGTTGATGGGAGTATTATATACCTACAAAATAACTAGGAAATAGGTGAAGGAAATGTATGTATATGCGGATAACGCGGCGACCACCCAGGTCAGCCCCACAGCAGTTGCGGCGATGATGCCCTTCCTGACCGAGGAATATGGCAATCCTTCCTCTTTTTATTCGTTGGGTCAGCGGGCAGCAGAAGCCCTCGTGAAAGCCAGAGAGACGGTAGCGGAATGTCTGGGCGCAGAGCCGGGTGAGATCTATTTCACCAGCGGCGGCAGCGAAGCGGACAACCAGGCCATCCGTTCCGCCGCCTTCGTGGGCGCGAAAAAAGGGAAGCGCCATATCATCTCCACCAAGTTCGAGCACCACGCCGTCCTCCACACCCTGGCACAGCTGGAGAAGGAAGGCTTTGACGTCACCCTCCTGGATGTCCACCCCAACGGGGTCATCACCGTCGAAGACGTGGCCAACGCCATCCGGGAGGACACCTGCCTGGTCACCATCATGTTCGCCAACAACGAGATCGGCACCATGCAGCCCATCAAGGAGATCGGCGCCCTGTGCCGGGAGAAGAAGATCCCCTTCCACACCGACGCCGTCCAGGCGGTGGGTCACGTGCCCATCAACGTGAAAGAGATGAACATTGATATGCTCTCCCTGTCCGGCCACAAGTTCCACAGCCCCAAGGGCATCGGCGCCCTGTACGTCCGCCGGAGCATCCCCCTCAAGAACCTCATCGAGGGCGGCCAGCAGGAAAAGGGCAAGCGTGGCGGCACCGAGAATATGCCCGGCATCGTGGGCATGGCGGCGGCCATGAAGGAAGCCATCGACCACATGGACGAGAATATGACAAAAATCACCGCCCTGCGGGAAAAGCTCATCACAGGTCTGGAGAAGATCCCTCACAGCAAGCTCAACGGCGACCGGAACATCCGCGTCCCCGGCACCGTGAACTTCTGCTTCGAGGGCATCGAAGGGGAGAGTATGCTCCTTCTGCTGGACGCCAACGGCATCGCCGCCTCCTCCGGCAGTGCCTGCACCTCCGGTTCCCTGGACCCCAGCCACGTGCTGCTGGCTCTGGGTCTGCCCCACGAGGTGGCACACGGCAGCCTGCGCCTGTCCATTGGTGAGTATAACAACGAAGCAGAGATCGACCACATCCTGGAGACCGTGCCCAAGGTGGTAGAGCGGCTGCGGGATATATCCCCGGTGTGGGACGAGCTGGTCAAAGGGGAACGTCCCCACTTGATCTGATAGAAATTTCTAAAAAAGGAGTGTTCACAGATGCTGTATAGTGAAAAAGTCATGGATCATTTCCAGAATCCGCGGAACGTGGGCAAGATGGAAGACGCCAGCGGTGTGGGCGAAGTGGGCAACGCACGATGCGGCGACATCATGCGCATGTATATTAAGGTAGAGGACGGCATCATCACCGATGTGAAGTTTAACACCTTCGGCTGCGGCAGTGCCATCGCCTCCTCTTCCATGGCCACCGAGATGATCAAGGGGAAGCCCATTTCGGAAGCGCTGGAGCTGTCCAACAAGGCAGTTGTTGAAGCCTTGGACGGATTGCCCCCTCAGAAGCTGCACTGTTCCGTCCTGGCGGAAGAGGCTGTGAAGGCGGCGGTGAAGGATTATTACGACAAAAACGGAATTGCCTATAATCCGGCCGATTTTTGCGGCAATGACTGTGCAAATTGCCATTGTTAAATGCGCTGAAATTCCAATTCCCCTCTGGACATCCAGGGGGGAATTCGCTATGATAGAGTCAAAACATCTTAGCCTATCCGGTACGGGCTGAGAAGGAGGGAACCGGCATTGAAACGGATCGTGACCATCCAAGACATCTCCTGCATCGGCAAATGCTCCCTGACGGTGGCTTTGCCTATCATCTCCGCCTGCGGGGTGGAGACGGCGGTCATCCCCACGGCAGTGCTGTCCACCCATACCGCCTTCGACGGCTTCACCTTCCGGGACCTGACCGACGAGATCCCGCCCATCGCCGCCCACTGGAAAGCCCAGGGCATGGCAGTGGACGCCATCTACACCGGTTACCTGGGCTCCTTCCAGCAGCTCGAAATCGTCTCCCGGTTCTTTGACCAGTTCAAGACGCCGGAGAACCTGATTTTGGTAGACCCGGTCATGGCGGACAACGGCGCGCTGTACGCCGGTTTCACCCCGGCGTTCGTCCAGGAGATGGCCAAGCTCTGCGGCAAGGCGGACATCATCGTCCCCAACCTGACCGAGGCTTGCTACCTCTTGAACATCCCCTATCCCGGGGAGGACTACACCCGAGCGGACATCCAGCACATCCTCACCGAGCTGGGCAAGCTGGGCTGCAAGCAGGTGGTGCTCACCGGGGTCAGCCTGGAGCCGGGACGGCTGGGGGTGATGGCCTATGACACGGAAAAACAGACATTTTTTGAATATTACAACGAGAAAATGCCCTCCAGCTTCCACGGCACCGGCGATGTGTTCGCCTCCGTGGTGGTGGGCGCTATGATGCGAGGCTGTCCCCTGGAGGACGCCCTGCGTCTGGCGGTGGATTTCACCTTGGAGAGCATCCGCAAAACCGTTGCCGATCCGGAACACCGGTGGTACGGGGTGAACTTCGAGGAAGCCATCCCCCTCCTGGTCTCCCGGTTATCGCATGAATCTCATCCATCCAATCATTAGGCGGAACGAAAGAGAAGCGCGAAACAATCCGCCGCAAAGAAAGAAGGTCTATTATGAGAGCATCGAGATGGAGCCGCCTGGTATACACGGCACTGTTCACCGCACTGACCACCGTGGCAACGCTGGTCATCCAAGTTCCCTCTCCCATGAGTGGATATGTCAACCTCGGGGATGCAATGGTTCTGCTCTCCGCATGGATTTTGGGGCCGGTCTACGGCACCGCCGCCGCAGGCATCGGCTCTATGCTGGCAGACCTGCTCTCCGGTTACGCTTATTACGCACCCGGCACCCTGGTCATCAAGTGCCTCATGGCGTTCGTGGCCGCACAGGTCTTTTTGGTCCTGAAGGACAAGGTCAAGGGCAAGCACTTCGCCAAGGTCGTCTCCGGCCTGCTGGCTGAGATCATCATGGTCGTTGGCTACTTCGGTTACGCCGGTCTCATCCTGGGCAACGGTCTGTCCGCTGCGCTGAGTATTCCGGGCAACCTGGTACAGGGTGGATTTGGCATCGTCGTCTCCACCGTGGTCTATCTGGCGCTCAGTCAGGTGATCAAGATGCCGAAACTGTTGAAGGGACATGAGGGCTGATGAAAGAACAGATCGCACAGCAGTGTCGAGACGCTGTAGCAGAATTATATGAAGTGGCACGCCTGAAGGCAGGCGATATTGTGGTCGTGGGCTGCTCCACCAGCGAGGTGCTGGGCAGCAAGATCGGCACCAACTCCGCCCCGGAGACCGCCGTTGAGATCTTCAACAGCATCTACGGTTTCCTGAAGGAGAAGGGCGTCTACCTGGCCGCCCAGTGCTGCGAGCACTTGAACCGCGCCATCATCGTGGAGGCGGAAGCGGTGCCCAACGCGGACATCGTGAATGTCGTCCCCCAGCCCAAGGCAGGCGGTTCCTTTGCCACGGCGGCCTATCACGGGTTTGAACACCCGGTGGCTGTGGAGGAAATTAAGGCGGACGCCGGTCTGGACATCGGCGCCACCCTCATCGGGATGCACCTGAAAAAGGTGGCCGTTCCCGTCCGTCTGCAGGTCAAGCAGATCGGTCAGGCACCGCTGACCGCCGCTCGTGTGCGGCCGAAGTTTATCGGCGGCGTGAGAGCAGTGTACGACCAGACTATGTTATAAAAAACAGCAAAAGACGTGTGCGTTCGCGCACGTCTTTTTGTTTGCCTCCCAGCGGGTTTCATGGTAGGATAGAGGCAAAACAAAGAAAGGTGGGAAAAGGATGAGCGTGACCGTATCTGACTTATTGAAATTGCCCTCCCTTCGTCAAGCCACCGTCATCGGCGGACACCGAGGGCTGTCCCGTATCGTTTCCTCCATCTCCGTCCTGGAGTCCACTGACCCGGATGTGCTGGTGGAAAATGTGTTCCCGGCGGGGGAGTTTTACGGCAGTGAGATCGTCATCACCGGCTTCCTGAACTGCCTGGATGACATCGACTGCCAGTGTGCCAACATCCAGCGTCTGGCGGAGGGTGGAGAAGTGGGCCTCATTTTGTTCTATGTGGGGGTCTACCTGCCCTATGTGGATCAGCGGCTCATCGACCTGGCAGACCAGCTGGATTTCGTCCTGGTGCAGATGCCCTGGGGACAGAAGGAGCTGCGGTACGGGGAGGTTATCTCCGATGTGATCGAGTGTATCTACCACGACCGAAACCGAGGGGAGTCCATCGTCTACGACATCCTGACACGAGTTTCCAGCCTGCCCCAGCCTCAGCGCACCATCAGCACGGTTTTAAAAATGCTCAGCGACCTGCTGTCTGCTTCCGCCATCCTCACCGATGGGTTCTTGCAGGTGCTCAACCTGGCCGCCTGGCCCCGAAACCTGGAACGCACGCTGAAAGAGCATCTGTTCGACCTGCGCCGGTACACCAAACAGGAGGGGAGCACTACCTGCCCCTTCCTGCCCAACGGCCACATCTTCCACGCCTCCATCCTGCCGGACGGGGGATCGCTCATGGAGCTCTTTCTCATCAAGGAGGGGCAGCCCCTGTCCCAAACCCTCCAAGAGCAATGCGTGGACGTCATCCGGCTCAGCTTGAACATCTGGGGACAGCAGCACGGCGTCATCGCGATCCGAGAGCTGATTCGGGCGATCTTACAGGACGAGCCCATCAAAATGCGCCGCCTGGCCGACCTGTTCCACATCCACATCACTGCCATCGGGGAGATGTGGATCTTGACGGGCACGGACGGCGAGTCCGTCCAGCGGATGGCCAAGGAACTGGACGCCTTGCGCGCCTATCCGGAGAGCTGTGCGGACATCGTGTTTGCCGACCTGTATGAGAATAAAATCCTGTTCTTCCTCAGCACCCCCACCTCCACACGAGAGGCGGAGCGGCAGATGACGGCTCTGCTGGAGCAGGTCGGTGCCTGGGACGGCGGCGCAACCTTGACCCGCTGCAACGGCCTGGACAACACCACCCAGGTGCGCAGCGCTTACCTGTGCCACCAGGATCACCTGTCCAACGTCCGCAAAATCTATCCGCTGCGTCAGTGGTTCCGGCTGGGGGAATTGGCCTTTGCCCAGGATTGTCACCGGCTGGTCAGCGAGGGGGAGGAGGCAGTGACCCAGTGTGTGGCCTGTCTGACCCCTGTGCGAACAGACAAACTGGACTGGGTACCGATAGACACCTTGAGTACCTACCTGCTGGACTGGGACAGCAGCGTGACCCAGACGGCGGAGGCACTGCACCTGCACAAAAACACGGTAAAATACCGCATTAAGATTATTTCTGACCTGTTGGGCTACCATCCCGACCGAATGCCGGAACGGATGAAGCTGTACCAGGCAGCCGGAGTGCTGCGGCTGCTGGTGTAGGCAGGGTGCGGACACACGGGAATCCTTTGTCCGATGGGACAAAGGATTCCCGCTCTTTTTTTGCCTTCTCGACAATATTCTTCAATACGCTCTCGTGCTATACTGCTACCAACGATCGAACCTGTGGGTTTGACCGTGTGTGTTGAAACTTTTGAATCAAGGATGTGAGAGTATGGAACAGAACAAGAGTAATTTTTCCATTCCAGCCGAGCAGCGGCAGAAGTGGTATTCCATCGCCATGGTCTGGATCGGCGCCATGATCTGCGTCTCCAGCCTGATGGTGGGCGGGATGCTGGGCAACGGCATGAAGTTGGGCACCTGCGCCCTGACCATTGTGGTGGGCTATGGCATCGTGTGTATCTATATGTGCTTCATGGGGATGCAGGGCTGTGACACCGGCCTGCCCACCGCTGTCATGGCGGGCGGCTCCCTGGGAGAAACGGGCGGCAAGTACGTCATCAGCGCCATCCTGGCGCTGGCCTGCATCGGCTGGTTCGGCATCCAGGCGGCGGTCTGCGGTGCGTCCTTCTCCGCTATGATGGAGTCCATGACCGGTCTGGCTATCCCCGCCTGGCTCAGCTCCATCATCTGGGGCATCATCATGGTGGCCTCTGCCTCCTTTGGCTTCAAGGGGCTGAAGTGGCTCAACTACATCGCCGTCCCCTTGCTCATCATCGTGCTCATCTACGGCCTGGTGGTGACCATGGTGACCCACGATGGAGCAGCCGCCATCGCCGCCTATGAACCGGCACAGCCCCTGACCCTCCTCAGCGGCATCAACATCACCGTTGGCTCCTTCGCCATCGGCGGCTCTCTGGCTGGCGACTACTGCCGGTTTGCCAAGAACCGCTCTGACGTCATCAAGTCCTCCGTGGTGGGCGTCCTGCCCTCCGGCCTGCTGATTTTGCTCATCGGCGCGGTGCTGTCCATCGTCACCGGCGAGTATGACATCAGCGTTGTCCTCACCGCCGCCGGCGTCCCCGCCATCGGCCTGGTGGCTCTCATCGCCGCCACCTGGACCACCAACGTCACCAACGCCTATTCCGGCGGCCTGTCCCTGTCCAACCTGGTGGGGCTGGACGAGAGCCGCAGCCGCGGCTGCACCGCCATCGCCGGTCTGGTGGGCACCATCCTGGCAGCCGTGGGCATCATGAGCAAGTTCACCGCCTTCCTGACCCTGCTCTGCGCCCTCATCCCCGCCTTCGTAGGCGTTATCATCGCAGACTACTGGATCGTCGGCAAGGGCAAGAAGGAGAACTTCGTCATCCGGGACGGCATCTTCGCCCCCGGCATGATCGCCTTCCTGGTGGGCGCCTTCGTGGCCTGTCTCACCGGCGGTACCTTTACCTACTTTGAAGCCCTGGCCTTCCTGAACGTGCCCTTCTTCATCGGCCCCATCAATGGGCTGGTGCTGTCTATGGTGCTGTACGTTATCCTGGTGTCGGTCACGGGCAAGAATAAAACCGAAACCGAACAAGTTCAAGCATAAGGAGATGGAACCAAATTGAGAACCATTGGAATCCAAGAGATCGAAGACATCGCCCTGGGCGCAGCCCTGTTGGGCGCAGGTGGCGGCGGCGACCCCTATGTGGGCAAGCTGGTGGCCATGGGTGCGGTGAAAGAATGTGGCCCTGTGACCCTGCTGGATCCGGAGGAAGTGCCGGATGACGCCTTGCTCGTCCCCATCGCCATGATGGGCGCACCCACTGTCCTGGGCGAGAAGGGCATTGGCGGCGGCGAGTACCAGACCCTCTATAACATGGTCTCCCAGTTCTTCGGCAAGAAGATCTACGCCTTCATGCCCATCGAGGCAGGCGGTGTCAACTCCATGCTCCCCATCGCCGCCTGTGCGCGGCTGGGGCTGCCCCTGGTGGACTGCGATGGCATGGGACGTGCGTTCCCGGAGCTGCAGATGGTTACCTTCACCATCGGCGGCATGAGTGCCACCCCAATGGCGCTGACCGATGAGAAGGGGAACAGCGTCATCTTTGAGACCATCACCAACAAGTGGACGGAAGAACTGGCTCGCGCCGTCACCATGAGCTGCGGCGGTTCCGTGTCCGTCTCCCTGTATCCCATGACCGGAGCGCAGATGAAGGCTTATTCCGTCAAGAATATCGTCACCCGAAGCCAGAAGCTGGGCGAAGCCATCCGCACGGTGAAGGATTGTGCCGATGATGTGACGCCGGAGGAACACTTCTTGCAGTTCTCCGAAGGCTACAAGCTCTTCAAGGGCAAGATCGCCGACGTGCTCCGAGAGACCCGCGGGGCGTTCAACTTCGGCAAGGTGATGCTGGAAGGCATCGGCGAGTGCAAGGGGCACCAAGCCTATGTGGAGTTCCAGAACGAGAATCTGACCGCCACCGTGGATGGGGAGATCTTGGCCACCACGCCCGACCTGATCTGTCTGGTGGATACCGAGACCTTCACCCCAGTGACTACCGATGCCCTGAAATATGGCAAGCGTGTACTGGTCATCGGCCTGAAGTGCTTCGAGATGTGGCGCACTCCGGCGGGCATCGACCTGGTCGGCCCTCGGTATTTTGGCTGCGACACCGATTATATCCCGTTGGAAGAACGGTGCAAGGGAGGGATCTGTCATGTATAAGCTGGGCATTGACGTAGGCGGCACCAACACCGACGCCGTCCTCATCGACGAAAACCTGAACATTGTGGCGGACATCAAGCACCCCACCTCCGGCGATGTCTATGACGGCATCCTGGGCGCTGTTCGCGCTGTGCTGGAGCAGTCCGGCGTTGACCGCACGCAGATCCACCAGGCCATGCTGGGCACTACCCAGTGTACCAACGCCATCGTAGAGCGCAAGCACCTGGCGCCCATCGGCATCCTGCGCATTGGCGCGCCTGCTACCACCGGCATCCTGCCCATGGTGGATTGGGCGGAGGACATCCAGCGCATCGCCGTGGGCAGCACCGTCATCGGCGGCGGCTTTGAGTACGACGGCAAGGAGCTGGCTCCCCTGGACGAGGCGGCGGCCAAGACGTTCTACCTGGACATGAAGGCCAAGGGCGTCAAGTCCATCGCCATCTCCTGCGTGTTCTCCACCGTCCGGAACGACCACGAATTGCGTGCGGCGGAGCTGTGCAAGGAAGTGATGGGGGAGGACGTCCACGTGTCCATCTCCAGTGAGATCGGCTCCATGGGTCTGATTGAACGAGAGAACGCCACCATCCTGAACGCCGCCCTGTGGCAGGTGGCGGAGCGGTTCACCGAAGGGTTCGCCAAGAGCCTGGAAGGGGAGGGCATCACCAACGCAGACGTGTACCTGTCCCAGAACGACGGCACCCTCATGACCATGGAGCACGCCCGCCGCTACCCCATCCTGACCATTGCCTGCGGCCCCACCAACTCCATCCGTGGCGCCAGCTACCTGAGCCAGCTGCAAAATGCCATCGTCATCGACGTAGGCGGCACCACCACCGACCTGGGGGTCATCCAGAACGGGTTCCCCAGAGAGTCCAGCGTGGCGGCCACCATCGGCGGCGTGCGCACCAACTTCCGGATGCCCGACGTGGTGTCCATCGGCCTGGGCGGCGGCTCCATCGTCCGGGAGAAGCCGGACGGCACCGTCACCGTCGGCCCCGACAGCGTGGGCTATGAGATCACCAAGCACGCCCTGGTCTTCGGCGGCGACGTGCTCACCGCCACCGACATCGCCGTGCGGCTGGGCATGGCGGACGTGGGGGACAAGACCCTGGTGGAATCCGTCCCCCTGGAACTGGCCCAGAAGGCACTGACCGCCATCGGCACCCTGGTGGAGGACGCCATCGACGCTATGAAGGTGTCCAACACGGACAGCGATGTCATCCTGGTCGGCGGCGGCTCCATCATCCTGCCCGACCACCTGGAGGGCGCGGCCACCGTGCTGAAGCCGGAACACTTCGGCTGTGCCAACGCCATCGGTTCCGCCATCTCCAAGGTCAGCGGCACCTATGAAAAGCTCATCGACTACCATGAGATCCCCCGTGACCAGGCTCTGGAACAGGCCAAGGCGGAAGCCATTGACATGGCTGTTCAGGCCGGCGCCATCCGAGAGACGGTGGAGATCATCGAGGTGGAGGATGTACCTCTGGCCTACTATCCCGGCAACACCAATCGGGTGAAGATCAAGGCCGCCGGCGACCTGCGTGGCTGATGGGTTTTTGACCGAGCGCACCATTTTTCTCTTTACTTACATACCGGACAGACACCCCGTTCGCACCTAGCGAATGGGGTGTCCAACGTTGGGCGGTTCGCGCGGTGGCCTGGGTCGTTTGAGACGTGAAAAATGGGGGCGAGCGGGGGTGCGGGTTTGTCGAAAGGGTAGGAAAATGCTTGTACGAATGAATTTTTATGCCGTTCTCATTGACATTCCTTCACGCAACCTGTATATTGAGCAATGATGGTTTATACCGTTAAATAAAAAAAGAAACGGGGGAGGATAAATGTCCAAAGAGTTGATCCGCCTGAGCAACTGCTCTATGGTGTTTGACGACGATGTAATTTTGAACAGCATTAACTTGTATATTAAAGATAAGGAGTTCCTCACATTATTGGGGCCGTCCGGATGCGGCAAGACCACGACCCTGCGCCTCATCGGTGGGTTTCTGACCCCCACCAGCGGCGATGTCCTGTTCGATGGGGAGAGGATCAACGAGGTACCGCCCTACAAGCGAGCGGTCAACACGGTCTTCCAGAAGTATGCCCTCTTTCCCAACCTGAACGTCTTCGACAACGTGGCCTTCGGCCTGCGCATCCCCAAGACGGACGAGAACGGGAAGAAGATCAAGCTGTCCCAGGACGAGATCCAAACGCGGGTGATGGAGATGCTGGAGCTGGTGAGCCTGAAGGGCTTCGAGCACCGCAGCGTCACCTCTCTCTCCGGCGGACAGCAGCAGCGGGTGGCCATCGCCCGTGCCCTGGTCAACCGCCCCAAGGTGCTCCTGTTGGACGAGCCCCTGGGCGCGCTGGATATGCGTCTGCGTAAGGATATGCAGAACGAGCTGAAAAACATCCAGCAGACGCTGGGGATTACTTTTATCTACGTGACCCACGACCAGGAGGAAGCGCTGTCTATGAGCGACACGGTGGTGGTCATGAATGAGGGCGTCATCCAGCAGATCGGCACACCAGAGGATATATATAATGAGCCGAAGAACGCCTTTGTGGCGGATTTCATCGGCGAGAGCAATATTGTAGACGGCATCATGCACGCCGACGGCGTGGTGGAGATTTTTAGGCGCAAGTTCCGCTGCCTGGACAAGGGCTTCGCCCCTATGGAACCGGTGGACGTGGTCATCCGCCCGGAAGATGTGCAGATCGTCCCCGCTGACCAGGGTCAGCTGGTGGGCACCGTCACCAACGTGACCTTCAAGGGAGTTCACTATGACATCATCGTGGACTTTTATGGCTTCAAGTGGCTCATCCAGACCACCCGCTTCTGTCCTGTGGACGCCAAGATTGGCATCCGCGTGGACCCGGACGGGTTCCACATCATGAAGAAGAGCCGCTATTCCGGTATGTACGGCGACTACAGCTCCTACAGTGAAGAGTACGAGGAGCTGGCAGACGTGAACTACGACCCGGATACCGATGAGGGCAGTGCCGATGAAGAGGAATAAGCTGTTCTCCATCCCCTATGTCATCTGGATGGCTCTGTTCGTGGTGGCACCCATCATCCTGGTGGTGCTCTACGCCTTCACCGCCGCTGACGGCGGGTTCACCTTTTCCAACTTCACCCGGATGGGCAACTATTTTGGCGTCTTCGTCCGCAGCTTCTGGCTGGCGCTGGTGGCCACGGCCATCTGTCTGCTCATCGGCTACCCCATCGCCTACCTCATTTCCAAGGAGAGCAAGCGGTTCCAGCACATCAGCATGGCGCTGATCATGCTGCCCATGTGGATGAACTTCCTGCTGCGCACCTACGCTTGGATGTCCATCCTGGAGAACACCGGCCTGCTCAACCGCTTTTTCAGCGCCATCGGCCTCATCGACCTGGTCAACGGCATCCTGGGCACCAACATGACCCACTTCAACATGATAAACACCCCGGGCGCTGTGGTGCTGGGCATGGTCTATAACTTCCTGCCCTTCATGATCCTGCCCATCCACTCGGTCATCCAGAAGATTGACCGGAACCTCATCGAGGCGGCGCAGGATCTAGGCTCCAATAACTACCACGTTTTTACCAAAGTCATCTTCCCGCTGAGTCTGCCCGGCGTCCTGTCCGGCATCACCATGGTGTTCGTACCTGCCGTGAGCACCTTTGCCATCTCCAAGCTGCTGGGGGGCAGCAAGGATCTGCTGCTGGGCGACCTCATCGAGATCCAATTCCTAGGCTCTGCCTACAATCCCCATCTCGGTTCCGCCATCAGCCTGGTCATGATGCTCATCGTCGTGATCTGCATGGTGGTCATGAACCGGTTCGGTGAAGGGGAAGAAACGGCGGTCATGCTATGAGAAACGAACGCCGTATCGGAAGCCGCCTGTTCATGGCGCTGGTCTTCCTCTTTCTGTACGCCCCCATTTTCGTACTGATCGTCTTCTCCTTCAACAGCAGCAAGAGCCGCGCCGTCTGGACCGGCTTCTCCCTGGACTGGTATCGGGAGCTGTTCCAGGACAGCGAGATCTTGAGTGCCCTGAGCACGACGCTCTCCGTCTCCGTCCTGGCCGCCCTCATCGCCACCGTGGCCGGCACCTTCGCCGCCATCGGCTTCTACAACATGCGCAAGCGCTGGAGTCGTCCCCTGCTGACCATCAACAACATCCCGGTCATCAACGCGGACATCGCCACCGGCGTCAGTCTCTGCCTGCTCTTCGTGGCGGCAGGCGGGATTTTGCACTTCGACCTGGGCTACGTGCCCCTGCTCATCGCCCACATCACCTTCAACATCCCCTACGTCATCATGTCCATTATGCCCAAGCTCTACCAGATGGACAAGAACCTCATCGACGCCGCCCAAGACCTGGGCTGCACCTGGATGCAGGCCTTTTATAAGGTGGTCATCCCGGAGATCATGCCCGGCATCATCAACGGCCTGCTCATCGCCTTCACCATGAGTATCGACGACTTCGTCATCAGTTACTTCACGGCAGGCAGCAAGGTGCAGACCCTGTCCATGACCATCTACGCCATGACCCGTAAGCGCATCAGCCCGGAGATCAACGCCGTCTCGACCTTGCTCTTCGTCACCGTCCTCCTGCTCTTGGCCATCGTGAACATCCGCGAGATGCAGCAGGAGAACGCCCGGAAAAAAGCGCTGAAACGGGCGCAGCAGTGAGGAGGGGAGCGGTATGAAGAAACGTATGCTATCCGTCCTGGCCGGCTTCCTGGCCAGTGCCGCCCTGCTCACCGGCTGCGGCTCCGGCGGCAAAACCGACGCTTCCGGCAGCGCCGTCCGGTCGGGGCGAGAGGTGAACGTGTGCTCCTGGGGTGAGTACATCGACACCGACCTCATCGACCAGTTCGAGGAGGAGACCGGCATCCACGTCAACTACACCACCACCGAGAGCAACGAGACCCTGTACTCCCTGCTCAAGACCGGCGGTTCCACCTATGACGTGGTGGTGCCCTCTGACTATATGCTCTCCCGACTCATTGAGGAGGGGATGCTGGAAAAGCTGGACTTTTCCAATATTCCCAACTTCAAGCTGGTGGGCGACGACTACAAGAACCTGCCCTACGACCCGGAGAACCTCTACTCCGTGCCCTACACCTGGGGCACCACCGGCATCATCTACAACACCAAGATGGTGACCGAGCCGGTGGACAGCTGGTCCATCCTGTTCGACGAGAAGTATAAGGGCGAAATTTTGATGATCGACAACCCCCGAGACGCCTTCGCCGTGGCCCTGTCCTACCTGGGCTACTCCATCAACACCACCAACAAGGGCGAGCTGATGGAAGCCTATGACCTGCTGGTGGAGCAGAAGGACATCCTGCAGGCCTACGTCATGGACCAGATCTTCGACAAGCTGGAGGGCGGCGAGGCCGCCATGGGCGTGTACTACGCCGGTGACTTCCTGAGCATGAAGGAGAACAACCCGGATCTGGCCTTCGCCATCCCCAAGGAGGGCGCCAACTTCTTTGTGGACGCCATGTGCGTGCCCAAGGGCGCGCGGAACAAGACGGAGGCAGAGGCGTGGATCAACTTCATGTGCTCCTACGACGCCTCCATGGCCAACCTGGACTACATCTGGTACGGCAGTCCGCTGCCCCAGGTGATGGAGGACTACAAGGCTGACCTGGACGAGGAGACCGCGGCGGTGCTCAACCCCAGCAAGGAGGCGCTGAGCCGCTGCGAGATGTTCGTGAACCTGCCCGAGGACATCTTGGACTTGTACGACGAGCTGTGGGTGCAGCTGAAAAGCTAATGAAATTGGGAATGTGCTGACAGGCCTCGTGCCAGTCGGCACATTCTTTTTCCGTTGGAGGCGGAATTTTGGAAGAGATTGCCGAATCACCACCAATTCCGGCAAAACTGTGGTTCCCTTTTTGTATATTGTGGTGTATAATAAGGGATAACATTCATAGTGGGGGGCTATCGGCGCTGGCCAGTCACGCCCCTGCCCAAACCAATCTAGACCATAACGATGGGGGTACACCAATCATGATAACCAGGACCGTTGCCCGTGAAATTGCGGTACATTACGCCTTTGAACTGGGCTTTTCCAACCTCACTGCTCAGGAACTGCTGGAGCAGGAGTTGACCCAGGAACGCTTTGGGGAGATCGCCGAGATCGACCCGCTGTACGCCGAGTTCCCGGACGAGAAACAGTGCGCCTATATCCGCAAGCTGGTGGAAGGCGTGGGGGAACACGGGTACGAACTGGATGAGTACATCAGCAAATACGCCATCGGCTGGAAGTTCCAGCGTATCCCTCGCATCGCCGCCGCCATCATGCGGGTGGCCATGTACGAGGTGCTCTATATGCCGGAGGTCCCCGCTTCCGCCGCCATCAATGAAGCGGTGGAGCTGGCGAAAAAGTACGACGAACCAAAGGTAGCCTCCTTTGTCAACGGCATTTTGGGTTCCTTCGTCCGCAAAGAGCTGCCCGGAGGCGACCAGGCATGACCGGTTTTCTGGGGCTGGACACCAGCAACTACACCACCTCTGCCGCCGTCTGCCGCGCCGACGGCAGCGGATACAACAGCTCCCAGCTGCTCACCGTCAAACCCGGCGAGCTGGGCCTCCGGCAGAACGAGGCCCTGTTCCAGCACGTGAAGAACCTGCCCCAGCGCTTTGCAGAGCTGCGGGAGGCTGGGTTCTTGCAGGACATCGCCGCGGTGGGTGCCAGCACCCAGCCCAGGGCGGTGGAAGGCTCCTATATGCCCTGCTTCTTGGCCGGTGCGTCCCAAGGACGCATCCTGGCGGAGACCTTGGGCGTGCCCTTCTACGCCTTCTCTCACCAGCAGGGGCACATTGCCGCCGTCTGCTGGGCGGCGAAGCGATTGGAGCTGCTGGACCAGCCCATGTTGGCCTGGCACCTGTCCGGCGGCACGACAGAACTGCTGCTGGTGGTGCCCGAAAACAACAACGTCCGCGCCGCCCGCATCGGCGGTACCACCGACATCTCCGCCGGTCAGCTCATCGACCGGACGGGGCAGTACCTGCACTTGGACTTTCCCGCCGGGAAAGCCCTGGACAAGCTGGCGGCGGAGAGCGACAAAAAGGAGCGCTTCCGGGTGCGCATCGACAGCTTGCAGTTCTCCTTCTCCGGCATCGAGAACAAGGTGAAGCAGCAGGTGGCGCAGCACAAGGAGCCGGCGGACATCGCTCGCTTCACCCTGGAGACCATCGCCTCCCTGGTGCGCCGGGTCACCGACCGTGCCATGGAGCAGTATCCCGGCCTGCCCGTGGTCTGTTCCGGCGGCGTGGCGTCCAACAGCATCCTGCGCAAGTACCTTTACGACGCCGTTTTCGCGCCCCCTGCCTATTCCACCGACAACGCCATGGGCACTGCGGTGCTGACGGCACGGCAGATGGATGGGGGGCACTAAATGGCTTCCAAACCCATCTACACGGTCACCCAGGTGAACACCTACATCAAGAGCATCCTAGACGGTGACCGGAACCTCTCTGGCATCTACATCCGGGGGGAGCTTTCCAACTACAAAAAGTACCCCTCCGGTCACCACTATTTCACCCTCAAGGACACCGGCGGAGCCCTCCGCTGCGTTTTATTCCGCTCCTCGGCCACCCGTCTGCGGTTCCAGCCGGAGAGCGGCATGAAGGTCATCGCCTACGGCCGCATCACCGCCTTCCCACGGGATGGGCAGTACCAGCTGTACGTGGACGCCCTGACCCCGGACGGGGTGGGGGAGCTGTACGTGGCCTTCGAGCAGCTGAAGAACAAGCTGTACCAGGAGGGTTTCTTTGCCGCCGAGCACAAGAAGCCCATCCCGCGTTACCCGGAGACCATCGCCCTCATCACCTCCCAGGCCGGTGCCGCCGTCCACGACATGACCCGCATCCTGAACGCCCGCTGGCCCATGGCCACGGTGAAACTCCTGCCTGTGCGGGTACAGGGGGCTGGTGCGGCGGCGGAGCTGACAGGTGCCATGCGCTACGCCAACCGGAAGCAGGTGGCGGAGCTGATTATCATCGGCCGAGGCGGCGGCTCCATGGAGGATCTGTGGGCGTTCAACGACGAAAACCTGGCTCGTGCGGTGTATGAGTCGGATATCCCGGTCATCTCCGCCGTGGGCCATGAGCCGGATGTGACCATCATCGACTACGTGGCTGACCTCCGTGCCGCCACCCCCTCCAACGGGGCAGAATTGGCGGTGCCCGACCAGCTGGAGCTGAAACAGTACGTGGATCAGCTGGGGCAGCGCTGTCGGCAGGCCATGTTGGGGCAGCTCCAGAGCGCCAGCCAGAAGCTGGAGCGTCTGCGCACCTCCAACGTCCTCACCGACCCCATGGTGCCTGTCCACAACGGGCGGACGCGCCTAGAAACCGCTCAGCAAAAGCTGACTGACCTGTTAGACCGCCGCCAGCACCTGGAGCGCACCCGCCTGGCGGGCTTGACGTCCACCCTGGACGCACTCAGCCCCCTGAAAGTCCTGGGACGCGGCTACGCCATGGCGCAGGACGAGGATGGCAAGGTCATCACCTCCGTCCACAGCGTGGAGCTGGGGGAGCGCATCCGGCTGCGGGTGGCGGACGGGCAGTTGGGGTGTACCGTCATGAAACAATACCCCTTGGAAACCAGCGAAAAGGAGCAGAAGACGAATGGCAGCAAAGAAGAAACCCTTTGAGGAGTCCATGGCGCGCCTGGAGGAGATCGTGTCCATCTTGGAGCGAGGGGAGTCCACCCTGGACGAATCCCTGGCGCTCTTTGAGGAGGGCACCAAGCTGGCGGCTGCCTGTTCCAAGCAGCTGGATCAGGCGGAACAGAAGATCTTGAAATTTGCAAGTGCAGGTCGCCGTAGGTGTAGTTGTCGCACTCGCAGAAGAACCGGCGCACCGC
>JABLTK010094233.1_pt1 | contig 19474 bp, 30 predicted proteins | sample 7160131 | NCBI WGS metagenome assembly JABLTK01 (sample SAMN14651221, study PRJNA627086) | human gut metagenome | isolation source: feces | host: Homo sapiens
AATTTCTGTCTACACATCCGAGTAATAAAGAAATTGTCGCAGAACATCCCGGTCTTGTTGAGAAGATGGTCCTCTTGTCTTTTGTGAATTACCTTGTAGAAAGAGTTTGCTGAATCCGAAAATGATCATGCCCGGGCAATCTCTCGGAGAACACTTAATAATATCAAGAATTATCTCAAGGAAGCTGATGTGGAATTTCTCAAACTTCATCCCTGTGAGGATGCAGGGGAAGTGAAACAGACTACAATGATTGTTAAAACATATACATTTTCTGTAATGGAGTGGAAAGAGAATGAAGTGTAGATAGATCGTTTGGAAGATGCCCAGATCAACGAAGCTCTTCAAACTTCGATTATCCAGATTGCTGGAGTAACATCCATCACGATGGAGAAGGTATGTCCATTTATTCTTGGTAAGGAGTAGCCTAAGAAGAAGATGATCGTTACAGTGCGTCAGGAAGAGAACGAGAAGAAGGAGAGCGAGATTCGCACTGCTATTGAGTGGAGTCTGATCTGATTAATAACACATAGACGGGTTCTTGCTGCTCATTCGATGGATGTTTCAGGTATTGATGACGTAGGATTTGATTCAGAGTGTAAGGAATAGGATTCAGGTTTTGTGGATGACATTTTCGAAAATGAAGAGAAAGGAGGTAAGACTGAGAGGGTTGTATTAGGGATAGACAATGCGATCACAATGTATGGATTTAGCTCAATTGAGAGTCGTTTGGAGAAGAAGAAACAGGAAAGAGAAGCAAAACAGAAGAAGGAAAAGAAGGTGGGGCAGATGATAATGGTTGATGGTGTAGATGAGCTGGTTATTTGGTAAAGTGAGTAGTGCTATGAGTAGTTGGTGGTAATTGCTTTCTCTGTTTGTTTCCAGAAATAGTGGGTATTTTCTTTTGTTTGAACACTTTTTGGAAATGAAGGGCCTGAGCCCTGCTTTGACAACTATTCTTTTAGGTGTATGTTGTAGGCAGTTGAATTGTGCTAACAAGTGAAGATATAACCGTTATTGGTGTTACTTGTGATGGCGGCTCGGTTAATGTCGTCCAATATGTAGAAATGAGTCCGATCCATTGTGAAGGAACAAGAGATGAGGAGTTGGAGATATTTCCAGAATTACCACAGGGTCTTATCTTTATAAATAACACAATCCGTGGAAAACCTCGAGTGGGTACAGAGTTTAGGATCTACACCATTACTTCGAAGTTAGGAGATAGTGATCCGTATTTCCTTCAGCTAGGAGGTATTTGATTGGATATGTTGTGATTTTTAGTGCTTTGGTATCCATTGAAGGTGTGGATTGACCAATCTTACGCCATTGTTACGAAGGGAGTTTTTACCAAGATTTTGGTTCATTCAGATGTTTCCTTCGACTCTATTACGATTTCCCCTACGCTCCCATCAGGGTTGGTAGTCGATATTGTAACAAGAACAATTATGGGTATGTACAATGGTACATACACAGGACGGAGCTGCTATACTGTTACTGTGCATAATTCCTTAGGATCATGTGCTGACACGATTTGTCTTTTCTACACAGGTACGAGTAGTAACCTCCTGTTACCTAGATTCTGCAATCAATGGTTTGCGTTATCAAATTCAAGATGCAGAAAACTTCACTACTATATTCAAAACTGGAATTACTTCGGTCGAAACTCTCTCAAGCAAAGGAATGATGTCTCCTCTCTACATGGACATGAACTCTTTGAATACTCCTATTTTAATCACGCTCCGAAGTTATCTTTACATGAATGAGAAGGGTTTCTATGCCTTTCGCCTTCACTCCAACAATCCACATACTGAAGTCTATCTTATTGGATGTATTGATTGATAGGAAGATTCGTTTATTATGACTGTTGATGGAGTGACTGTCTATGATTCTTCTCATGGTCCTCTCTCCTCAATTCGAGAGAATTCTCATTCTTTAAATGTTGTGGTTCCTGGTTATCGAGTCTTATTGATTCAATTTAGACCTACGAATCCGTATTATCGAACAGTGTTCATTGAATGGATGCGACCTTCAAGATCTCACTTTGAATTTATCGAACCAAAACTGTTTATCACAATACATCGATTCCATGTGGAATATCCCTCTTCTGCTGTCGTAATGAATGCTGGAGAGGCTTTGACTCTATCTCCAATCCTTGATCATACTCTCTTACAAGGAGCGATAGTGTCATATCAGTTACTTGGCGTTCCTCCCTTCAATGTGGTTGTAGATCCTCACACTGGTTATCTAAAAGCCAGTCCAGTCATAGAAGGAATTATGTCAAATCTGACAGTTCAATTTGTGGCTGAGTTTCGATCCTATTCTATCACAACAGATTTGCATTTTCAGTTCATTATTCTTCCTGGTAAGTTGTTGTTGGATCATGTCATCTAGATCGGAGGTTTCCTACAGAGTTGCAGTACTTTATGGGCGATATTATAGTCACAGAGATAACGATGCAGGCCTTTGAAGATGTGGTCTTGCAGCCCAATAATATTACGTCTGCCATGCATCTGTTTACAATCGATCCACCTTTGCCTCCAGGTTTGTTCCTGGACCCATATCTTGGGATCATTCAAGGAGATGCTCAGCAGAGACTGGAAAAGACCGTGTTTACAGTGTCAGAACATGGATGTGGTCGCTCGGTAGAATGTGTGTTGACGATGGCATTCTCGTTAAACGAGCATATGGACCTTTTCCATGGTCATATTGAGGGACCGAATCAGACTGTTCACATGCGAAGTACAAATATGTCTCCAGAACCTCCCCCTTGGCAGCCTCTCCAAGTGAACAGTCAAGGAAACTTTAAGTTTAGCGTCTTGTACACATCCTTTCAGATCATGTTCAGTACTCAATCGTAATCGATCTTCTTTTGATCCTTTGTAGATTATTAACTTTGACTCGAGGAGATGGAGTCTTGTATGCTACACGAAATAACTTCTTTCTTGGAAAAGAACTGATTCCTGACAATGACACCGTAATTGTGATGGAGTTTCAATGCTGTATGGTTGCTGGGGAACAATCACGAATAGCATACAATATCCCTCCTTGTCTAACACTCTCGAATTCGACACTGACTACGACTGTTGGAGCCTCGTTCATTCCTATCTTCATTAATGTTCATGGTGAACATATGAACCTTTCCATCTCACCAGAGCTTCCTCTCGGTCTCTCGATTGTACCTGTTCCTCCATATCTGTTTGATGTTTATGGACATGGATACTTGGTCACAGGTGAGTGTGATATTGCTGGGCATTGGACAATCCAGTTCTGTGTGTTTCATAGTTCGAATTCAGTGTGTGCTCCTTTGGAAATCAATGCTACACCAGTTAATTTGAATCCTTTGGTACCTCATGCTGTAATGAAGTTGGAGATCACTGACAGCATTCAGGATCTATCCGAATATCATTATGATATGTACTTAGAAGATCAATTGGTCTTCAATCGCAGTCGTATGCTTAGTTCACGAAGTATTTTCTTCATCCATAATGAGTTAACTGGGTACTATCGTTTGAATGTATGTCGTAGGAAAGAGTAAAGATAAATATTTGCCATCATTTCTAGAGTACCACCCAACCAAGAAGTAATTCAAATCCAAATTCTTGTGGATAGTGGAACTCCTGTTTTTTCCACGTATTTTATTGGTCGATCAGTTACAGAATTGTATCCATGTCGTTGGTACACATTTACTATGATCAGAGTGGTTTCATCCACAAGTACATGGAAGTATTTTCGTAGTTCCAATAATATGCCCTTTAATTGGCGTGACTTTGATTATGATGATTCTGTGTGGGCCACAGGGAGTTCACAGTATCCAATTCAAGCATCAGAGAGTTTGTATTTGCGCCAGCACATTCGAGTAAGAATGCTGAAGAAACTGACATGTAGATTCAGAAGATTGTTGACTATAGTGTGATGCTTCTGAATATTCTGATTCGTGAAGGTGTCTCTGTATACATTAACAATATTGAAGTGATTCGATATCACTTAGACTTCCATCTACAAGACTGTAAGGACAATGGCACTTCAGGATATGATTATGGGAACGCTACTTCTTCTTTGATGTATCCACGTTTTGTGAGTGCTACTGTATCTCACCAATACCTTCAGTTAGGAGACAATATTATTGCTGTTGAGGTTCATCAGTACGCATTATCACATTCTCATATCTACTTTGCCTTATCAGCTTCTCTTCTTGCATCATCTGATTATTTCTATTCTTCTCCATTCCCTACAGTCACTGCTTCAACAGATGTACGTAAAGAAACGAGAGATTACAATTAGAATATCAATGCCTATCGAATCTTCACAAGTGATGATGCAGAGTGGGATGCTGGGAATGGGGGTTCTATTCTCTACGAGCATACGGGGTATAATCATCAATATGTTAATACTATTCTTGTTTCTCGTTCTCAGTCATGTGTTCCTTCTCACATCGAGTTGTATGGTGTTCTCATGTACTTCAACAGATGGGGGTTGCTTCGAACACATGACTTTTTACTTCTGAATGCGACTGATATCCAATGGGACACCCGTCCTCGCATTCAACTTCAGTTGCTTCCTCCAAAGACGAGTTATCATGCATTCCGTCTTGTTGTCGAAGGTAGGAACGAGGTTGGGAGGTGATGTCTAGGTGGAGAGTGTGTCAAGTTAGGTAACGTGATACTCTATAGCAACAATCAAGAGAATTGTGTATATAATGATACCATGATTGCTATTGGTGATGCGCTACGACTCCCCTGCTTAGAGGGTGTAGGTGTTCGAATCATGAAGTGTATGGAGACACCAGATGGAGTGGCCTTTGCTAATGAGCAGCAGTATTGCAAGGATAATAAGTCTATTGGTCATGCACTGGTCCGAATGGCAGTGATAGTAAATGGAATCAAGTGTGATTCTTTGTATTCCACTGTAGATTTGGTGAAAAGCAGTCTAGCGTCCAGTCTTCATTTGAATCCAGAGTTGTTAAGTGATTACTATATCTATTATCGAATTGATACCGAACCCTTCTGTTATACTGAGATATATCTTGAGTCGACACTCTGGTACAACTCAGCAAAGCGAGTGTATCGAAAGGTGACCGTAAAGAGGAAAGAGTTGGCTGAAGAGATCGCTATGACGCTGAAGAAGGATGTATATGTGGAAGTATCGAAATCTGTTTATTTTGTTGGTAATTTGCGTAAACTTTTGGTATTGGTACTAGTGTTACCTGTTACTGTGATTGTGATACTGGCACTAACTGTGTTTGGCATTCTCGCTAGAAAAAGAAAAGAGGAGAGAATGAATGCTCTCCTAATGAGTTAACTTATCTCTATTTTATATTGTTTATCAATTTCAAATAACCGTTTGATTCACAGCAATGTAAATCGTATATTCAATCTCAACAACCAAAGACATAATAGGGCCCTGTACATCAAAATGATCCCTAATCGATGAATTAGGGTCTTGATCACCATTTCATATCCCAATCAACGAAGATGAATCATTGGAGCTTTTAATTCCATTCAACTCAGAGTATGCTTGCGACAAGTGCAGAGGTGATCACGGACTCTATGTCCGAACGTGAATTACAACGCATGGCAAGAACTGAAATGGCTGTTGCACTCGACGTCTATCTAAAGCGGAAAAGAATTGTTTCGCTTGCATTGGAACAGAATTCCAACAGCATTCACTCCTCCGACTCTTTATCCACCGTCAAAGAGTCCCAGTCGAATGTACAAAGCAGTAAATCCAACTCTGTAGATGGAGCTGTACTGAAAGAACCCCTGCGTACCTATGACGAAGCCTTCTCAACAGTCATCATCCCCCCACCTTATTATGTGTAGAGTGTAAACGTATCAGCAGAAAATGAAGAGACACCACCATCCGTTAAGATCCAACAATTATTATCAGGTGAAGCATGGAGGAAAGTTAGCAAGGATGTTGAATATCGGCCTTTCTTTGGAGATATCAATAGTTTTAATGATCCTGAATACGGAATTGAACTACTTCCAGGGAGACAGAAACCCAAGGTAGTGATCTCCGTAACCATGTTCAATGAATCCTTTAAGGAACTCAATGATACACTTCGAGGAATTGCTGATAATATCGAGAATCTCCCTGAGTTCTCGTATGGACTGACGATTGATGACATTGTTGTATTTGTGATTATTGATGGTCGTGACAAGATGAATAACACCATCTTTCAAGTAAGAGAATAAATCTGTTGTGAACTCTAGTACCGAGAAGATAATAAGCATTTCCTAACAGAAGAAGATGCTAGAGTGATGGATGTGGCCGTTGAAGACAATCGACGTAGAATCAAAGCATGGAAGCAACACTTGCCTGAAATGAAACAACATTACAATGAACGTGATATCATTGCCTTGACGAAAAGAGTTCCGATGCTCCAGCTTCACCTTTTCAAATGTAACCGTCTGATCAGCAAAGGATCAATTGCTAATGAAAGCTACTATACTCCATTTGACATTATCTTTGCTGTTAAGGAGCACAACATGGGAAAGTTATCTTCTCACTTGTGGATTATGAGAGGGTTTTCCAGACAACTGAATCCTGAGTTTATCACTCTGCTGGATGTTGGTACAAGAGTAGGTGCAGACTTGAACGTTGACAAATAGCCAATGCCAACTGCTCTCATTCAATTATATAATGAGATGGAAGAGAATCCTCAGATTGGAGGTTGTTGTGGAGAGATTCTTGTTGATAATAGCACTTTCTTCTCACAAATAGGCATTAAATGCTTCTAAGGCATCCCCTGTCCAATCTGCTCAGTACTTCGAATACAAAGTGTCTCACTTCCTGGAGAAGGCAATGGAGTCAACCTTTGGTTACGTATCGGTCCTTCCAGGAGCCTTCTCGGCCTATCGATTTGAAGCCCTACAAGGAACTCCTCTTGATAAGTATTTCCTTCTCGAGAGCGATGAGAATCGACTTGTGGTTGAGCCATTTTCGGCCAATATGTATCTTGCAGAAGATCGTATTATGGGATTTGAAATGCTAGTCAAGAAAGACTGTGATTACACTCTTCATTTCGGTATGTGATAAATGAGTACTAGGACATAGTCAATACTGCAGTTGCTACAACTGATATTCCTTCGAATCTAAATATTCTGATTCGTCAGCGTCGACGATGGCTGAATGGATCGTTCTTTGCTGGTCTCTATGCTATGAAAGAGTGGAGTCGTCTGTATACAGAGTCAGGTCACAGTCTATGGAGAAAGATCATTCTCACATTCCAGCTGGTATATATGTCTGTAAACCTATGTAAAATCGATATTCCTTGTTGATCCGTAGTCATGACTCTCACACAAGTTGCTAACATGTATCTAACCTTTGCAATTGTATTGAACTCTGAGTTTGGCAGTGGCTCAGTAACTTCCTATTGTTTGAATGCAATCTATCTAACAGTAACTGGTATCCAAGTAGAAACTGTCGTTATCTGTGACCATAGTTCATTTATGCTCTCGGCAATGATCCAAGAGATAATCAAGAGATCTATCGATTATCGTATATTGTCTATGGATCTCTCTTGATGTTTACAATGTTTTGTACTCCATAATTGAGATTATCAATGAATAGTAACCTTCTATTCTATGACTGCTATTGATGCTTTCGTTCTCTTTGCTGCTTGTGCATCAACCTTTGTCACTATTGTGTGTTCTATTGTTCATGGTCAGTTATTCTCCATTCTGCCAACAATGATCCAGTATCTGTATCCTCTTTTGTTATTTTGTCACTTCAAGATTCATGCTACCGACATTTATGAACATCTTCATCATCTATTCATTCTGTAATGTACACGATGTAACATGGGGAACTCGTGATAGTAATCTTATCAACAATGAAGCGGCTCAACATAACATGGAAGTATCCTACAAACGATTCCGCTCAAAACTTGTTATTTTTTGGCTTGCAGGAAACTTCATCTATGCTGGAGGTATCTTGATGGTAAGAGAAATGGATATGTATAAGTCTAGTTCAATGCTGTTGCTGTGTATGGAGTCATTCTTACCATCATCATTGGTATTCTCTTTGGATATCGTTTTGTTGGATCCATTCTCTATCAAGTGATCAAATTGGGTAAGTACATCGAGAAGTATCACTCCAAATCTGGAAGAAGAAGACTGTTCAAGACAATTGCTGCAGATCCTGCATACCAGAAAAAGAAACAGTAGACTTGCTTGATGGAATAAAGTGTAGAATTCCGGTTGCTGAGGAGGAAAGACGTGTAATTCTGGAAATGAACTCTGCTGATCTTGAAAACAATTTGGCAAACACTGAGAGTATTGTAGGATTGAGAATTTCGTGTGATGTGAGACATGCCTTCGTCAGATGGCACTTCCAGATATCGTGCGTCGTTTGTTCTTCATCTATTCAACTTGGGTAATACGAGAAAATGACTTGAAAACCACTCATTCATCTGTGAGTACGTCTGAAAGCCTGAGTTCTTGGAATACTCGAGATGATTTGCGAAGCCATCACACTTATAGTACACCGTCTGTAGTAACTACCCTCCAGAACTCATCTCTCGATATCAATACTCCTTCAGAAACTTCGGGTGGAGATACTATCTCTCATACAACTTACTCTTCTCGTCAATCTAATGTTGATAAGTTGAGAGTCATTGGAAGAGTCGATTATGAACAGTGTATTTGTGATCTTCTTCCAAAATTCAGTAAATCACAGTGCGTGACACAAGCATGCAGATTATTCGACAAGGTACGAGAATAGAAACAATGATAACGTAGTTTGCTAAAGAACGCTATGTTAGCAAGTCTCTTGATGGTCCTTGCTGTTCGCTCCTAGTAATTGACTATGATGAATTCTCGAGCTCATTGAATGAGTTAGCAGCCATCCACCAAAATGCATCTGAGGATGGTACAAGTAGAAATAGTACATTAGTCGTAGTTTCAGTGTGTGGGGGCCTGAAAGACTTCCTCGTATCTCAAGTTAAGTACAATCTGCCAATTATTGAGAAGATTCTTGAAGATGAAAGTGATTCGATAAGTTCGTTTTGGATTGTTTGATCATAATCGCAAATTTCTTTTTGTGAATTCGCTTTTTCCGAAAGGTATTTGGATTATATTTGCTAAAAGGTATCAACTTGTACTAAGATGGCTATGTATCTTTTAGTTGCGTTTAGTGTTTATTTAGTCATGTCGGATCGAAAGGTCTAGTCATCCTTGGCATCATATTGTATCTATCCCTATATATTCGTTCGACCATCAGCTCATTTGCTTATTCTTGCATCATACTATGGATATTACTTATCACTGCTATGTGTCGTCGAAAGATTGCCTTTCTATTACCAGCAGTGAGTAGCGCTTTGATTTCCTTTGTAGCTTGTCTTTTTGATATTCTTATTTCATTTAATGTTGTGAATGGAGATGTTTATTTGATTCTTTTATTTGAATTGTAGATCTATGAAGTGATCGGAATCCAGCCTCTAACAACTATTGAAGGATTGTGCTGTTTCTTTCTCGTTGATTTTCTTATTTTTGGTGTTTCACTTGGAACAATCATTTCAAATCCAAGTGAAAGACAGCAAGTACTAGTCTTCATATACTATTGAACCATAGGGTATTTCATTACCGTCTTCCTTTGCTGTCGTATTCTCTATCTTTCTAGCTGGAGTATTATTTAGCCCCACTCCAAGTGGCTATTATTATCCACTCTATATTCTCATCCTTATATTATGTTGGAAATTATCTCATGAAGCTGATCTGTGGAAAGCAACCTCCAAGAGGGAGAGAATCTTTTATTTGGTTCTTTTATGCGTAACATGCATATTAAAGTTTGATCTCTGATTAGAATGATCATTAGATCCTTTGATATTACATGTGAACCAATCATCAGAGAAATGATGAAACCACCAGATTCGATGGATTCCATTCTATTCCGACATGAGGGGATGCCAAGATTCTCTTTTACTCACAGTCTATGGAATATCGTGATTAATTTGCTTCTATTCCTCAATGTATTGTTATTGGGATCCTCCATTTGTGCAAATGAAGAGACTCCAGAGACAGAGGAGGAGGAAAGGCCGAGATATGTCTTTTTTGCCAAGTTTTGCAATACGTAGCCATGTTGAAATGGAATTATCTGTAGAATACGACATCTGACAGGAAGTATTTGGGGTCATTTCCTCTTGTATTTGGTAATTTTAGCATATTGTGTGATCAATTCCTCAGTATTCAATGTGCTTCTGTTATTATTACTTCTGCTTGATGTATTTCAGTTGCGTACATGGAAGGACTTGGCTGAGAAGGAGAATACTAAAGAAAGAAAAAAGCAAGGAGGTCTCTGTAAGGATAATCCGAGATGGCAGACATTGAGTCGAACTGATCTCTTGCTAGAGACAGAATCTGCATGTAGTGAAGTTCAAGGAGATGAAAGTCCTCATACATGGCTTCTATTCTTTCCATCGCTCACAATACGTTCCTTATTGCTATTATTCTTCTCATTCTGTCTTCTTGAGAAGTTATTCTTTTCCATTGTTCCTATCTCCTGGTTGCAATCGCTTCCTTTGGTCCTCCGGAGAGGCGTTTATCTCATTAATGGTGGTCTGAACACCTTCTCGAATATAGTGTGTGAATGTCTTATAGTCATCATTCTTTGCTTCTATAACTCTGTAAGAATGAATAGAGAGAATCATTTCTAGGCAGCTCGAGTCATGTTGAAAGAAACAAAGGAGTCTTTCAATTCAGGTCTTCCGACAAGTGAAGCAGCTTCAACAGAAGGAAATCAGACGAGTCATCGACGCAAGCGGCTCCTTCTGTATCAGAATCTCCTTTCATTTATGTCTTTTGTTACTGTCCTGGTTTTGTTACTGTCAGTAGCTTCAGATTGCCATTTCTGTTCTATTCTTTGTGTTGTGATCTTCCTTCTGTCCCTGTGGAATCACATCTATTCAATTCTAATCTGTTATTTATCCCTTGTATGTGTTGTCCAGACTATATATTCACTGACTGCCACTGTAAGAATAATGAGAAGTAATGATTCACAGAGCCAATATAACGATTATGAGATCATTCGTGTTCTGGGATTCATATCCCAGATTTCAAGTGATTGGACAATCATATCACAAGACATTCTTATCACATTGTTATTATCATATGTCGAGTTGTTATGTGCACTGCTCCTCTTCATGAATACACATTGCTCTTGTACAATCATTCGAATAACAAAGAATGAGGCCCAGTGTTCAAAAGTTGAGAATATTGCTGGAACGTATTTGTAAGAGTAGAAGATCACTATGACAAGTAGATGGAGAGGGATCGAGAAGTTCTTTAGTTGCACGAAATACTACATTGTGGTTCTCTATTACATATGGGACTTCGTATATCTCTATTTTGGGATCCCAACGGTCATCAATGTGATTCATCTTTTTCTTCTATGTATACTTGTGATTCGGCAGGTATTCTTTGACTCAGTAATTCAATGTAGGTCTTGTACAAAGAGACAGTCATGCAGTGGGTCATTTCAGGTATTCTATTCTTCACTATCTTTGCTATCAAGTTTTATTCTATTTTCTTTCTTATTCCTAGATATCTTATGATTCTTCCTGTCTTTAACACTCATGTATTGCACTTTCTTTCCAATTGTAGTATCGTTCAGAAGGGATACATCTCCTTATATGAAATAGGATTCATTCCAGAGAGTTTCTCTTATCTCTTCAATTGATAATTAGATACTTCATTCCTTTCCAAACTGTTCTATTGTTGTCAAGGATTATTGGATGTGATTGTGTGTATTATTCGGTATCACTATCTTGTTGCCACAAACCGTTCTTGTGATATATAGATTGGACTCAAATCATCTTCTTGTTCAGATCTATTTGGAGGTGAAGATCGCAAAGAACCATCATCAACTACTGATACAACATCTAGTCCTGACTTTGGTTCATTCCAAGATTTGGTTAATCGTGTGGGACACTATATCTACATCATTCTCATCATCTTCTTTGTTCATGTCCCAAAACTGATGGTTTTCACTGTCTCACTTGTTATTATGTGTGATCCCACCTTTGTTAACTTCCTTTTCATGATTTGGTTCTTTGTAAGCATAAGAACAGCAGTTGATCATAGAGCCTGCTATGGAGTGAAGTCTCTTTGTATCCTCGATGGGCAAATATCTACGTGTTATCTGTTATGCCACTCCTTATTCAAATACCAATGGTGTAGGTTGATAGGAGGGTTGTTGATCGTAGGTATCTCGCTCAGTTCTCATTCATGAACAAAATACCTTCATCCACCGTACTTCGTATTCTCTCGTCCTCACTGTCATTTTGAGTTATGAGTAGAGTTATTGGTATGACAAAATGGACACCTACAATAACAGAATACTATCCTGTTGCATCACCACAATGGAATGCATTCACTGATCGTGTTTGGTATGGTGAATTGGAGTTCTTCTTTACAACCTTCTGTGGTCTCTTTGTCAGTATTGTGACTTACTATGGAAGAACATCGGAAGAGTTGGTGATGGCACAAGATGCAGAGAAACTTGGGAAGAGTATGACTGAAGGAGCATATCATTTCCGTGTGAGTAAGGTTCATGAATGGTTCATTGAGCGTACCTTCCCAAGTCTGTTAAGTAGTACAGAACCAATCAAGCAAGTCAAGAAACCAGCCAAACGATCGGAAGGGGTAACAGAGAATGATTATCGATATCGACACAGTCAGCGAATGTAGGGAATCAGAGATGGATTGAGGCACTAGAAGTCAGATTATCAAAACTAAGAATGAAACGCCTTTCATCTATTCGCCAACCGTATCTCAAGGATTGCATTCACCAAGGGTAGTTCAATCGCCGGTTGAAAGAGTTCCTTCTGACTCATTTGTATTTTCGGATGAAAGGGATTCTCCCTCTCCAATCAAGTCATTACAGGGATTCCAACATAATACAGTACGTCCTTCTTCATCAACACTTCCTTCTCTCGATTCCATGTATTGGCAAATCCCGGACGACATAGAACGAACAGAGCCATCAACAGCAGAACCGGCTCATCTCGGGAGACGAGCTTCTGTTAGTGTGTTGGACAATACAACAGCATCCTTCAGTTCGTCAGTACGCCCAATGGAGATTCAGACTCCACATAAAGCATCTGATGCAGAAATTGATAATTCTACGAATGAATACTTGGCTAGTCTTGGTATCACTATCACCAAAACATGGCTTCTCATCTACAGCACAATTATTCGTATCCTCAATCTCTTGGTCAGTATTTCACTGTCCTATGAGAAGCATGCTCTTTCGTTCTTACGAGCCCTCTCCATTATTGCTTTGGTAATTTGCTGTAGGAAAAATTGAGGATTCTCAGTTCTAGGTGGGCAAGATTCGGTGGACTCGATCATTAGCATCATCCTTCTTCCAACACTCATCTTTAATACCAACTTTGATCTCTACAAACGTACAGTAGTCATATTAGTAGTCAAGGTGATTACAATGTTAGTTGAGTATTTGATTGTAGCTGTGGTAACGGGTATGAATTATACTGAAGAATGATACCAAGATGAACTCACCATAATTCAAGACAAGCAATGGCAACATTATCTCTTATTATCTCAACTTTCTGAATATCATTTCCTCTTCAATATGCTCTTGATTGTCATTTCCATTCTTCAAATTACTGTTGCAAATGAAACTGCTCTCAAAGAAGCAGAAGCGAACCCAGAAGAATCGCAGTCACTTACTGTATCTAAGAGACAGTCATTACGATCTCTACTGAATAGTCGTCACACGCAGAGAGGGTTGTTTTCAAGCTTCAAAGAGAACTTAAAGGATGATCGTTTATCACATTCTTATCAGGAAAGTATACTAAATGACAAGGAAGAGACATTTGTAGATCGAGTATTCCACTGGATAGATGATTCATTACCTAGGTTCTTCGCTTCTGTGTTGTTCACACTAATAAGATTACATCTGTATTGGTCCTTCTTCTTTCGACCTCGTATTGGTCTCTGATTTCGGCTATCTACTTCTTGTATATTCTATTCTTCATGTATTTGATAATGAATTTGTAATATTCAGGCTCTTCCCAGATGCAATGAAGAAACGAAATAGTCTTGCAATGCGTCTTCTACTAATGGTATCCTATTTCCATCTCTTTGCATTTGTTGTGTATCAGGTTCCTTTCTTCAAAGAAACAACGGTGTGTGTTAAGGATTTCTGTATTCCTCTCATGCGGACAATTGGACTAAGTAAACTTGTCTTAGTTCCATATGATGGAATGCCTGTTTGTTATCCTCCGATTGGTGATATGAGTAATCCTATTCCTTGTAGTAGTCCACTCTCTATTCGAGGAATGTTACCTGTGATGTTGATTGTGATTATTATCTACTTCCAGAAGATGATCTGTTCTTCAAATATATATGAATTGGTAGAACAACAAATCCGTTCGGAAGAAGCTAAAGCTGTGAAGCGACGAGCCAAACTACTTGAGCAGATTGAAATGGAATATTCAAATCGTCAGAGAGGTAGATATGAAAGACTTGATTCAAAGTAGTGATTGAAGAGAATCGATTGTGGTTTGTTCGTCTGAAGGAGTATTTGTTGAATCGATATAACAGAGCTAAGGCAACTGCTGATGGAATTGGTATAACTGTGTATGGAATATTCATTAGATCTCTCATCTCCTCCAGAAATTGAAGTGACTGTAATGTCTGCATACACAGCTCGTATTGTTATCACCAATGCAGAGGTGAATAATCAAGCAACACAAGAAGAAAAGTATGTGGTACGCTATCGTATCGATCCACCTGTATGCTAGTAGAAGGATATGAAGTGTAGGCACTCTTATATGAGGAACCTGTATTGCATGTCCTGACTACTTTTCATAAGAATGAGAAAGGGTTATTGACAGGCGAAGTGAAAACACTCCTTCCGTTAACTACATATGAGTTCAGTATCTATTCATTAAATCCATTGAATTATAACCTTCCTTCTGCTTATTCCCCTCCTATAACAACCCCTGCTATTGAAGATACCCGTGAATTTGTATTCGAAGCGTTTAGTACTCACGGAGCGATGGCCAACAAAGGAAAATTCTCTCCTTGTAAAGTTCGAGTGAATTATCAAGATCGAAAGTGAGTGATAACTGCCAATCTCATTCCTAGATTAACAGTTGTTAACTCTCGAGTCAGTCGATCAGTATACGATGCCTGTCGGATTGTTCATGTGTGGTTGCAAGTAGTCGCCAACAATCTGGTTCTTGTATTCAAGTATCAACAGCCTTGTGATCGAATTGAGCATGTGAAGATCCGATTGACAGATGTTTCGGCATCGGACATGATCGTAGACGAGATTGTGTTAAGTACCAATATTCTATCAATTCTGAAACAAATCTCACTGGTACTTCCTGTAGAGATTGTTTGACTGTAATGATTGAATGAAGAGTAGGATACATTAAACGTTCCTTTCTCAATCCGACATCAGATAGCAGAGATGATACTAAAGAATACGATGGGTGATTCTTTGGAGCCAATTGATGAGGAAATGAGTGAAGAAAGTGAAAAGACTGAAGAAGTGAAGGAGAATGATCAGACAGTTGACAAGCCACCTCTTTCATCTCATTACCCAGATAATCAAATTCATGTATCCTTCTACTATCCATTCGTGAAACGTTTTCACAATGAATTGAAGCATGAAATATTTTCTGAATCTGAATCTGAAGAGGAAGATACTTCAAATGATATGATTGCCATAGCTCTTCGTTTCTATCATCGCATGTCTGTTTCTAAGAAGATTCATTTCTTTGAAACAATCTTTTTGATTCTCCTACTTATGATGACAATTGGTCGACGAGATATCTTTATTGTGCTCATTCTCGTGGTTGTAGTTACATTGGGTCTCCAAACATCAGTAATGATTCCTCATAGTTGCTATCGGATTATTATGATTATCACTGCCTTCTCAATGATCGTGAAATACACCGTTCAGTTACCTGTCTTTAATCAATGCATCAGTTCGGATGGAATTGCATATCTCACGTTCTTAACGACTTGTAAAGAAACAGGAACTATCAATGACAATGCATTTCAGCCTCTCTCTCTTATAGGTATAAAAACAACAGGAACAGGTCAACCAGTTGGATCTCTCTTTTTCGATATTGTATTGATGATGTCTTATATCGTCATGCGTTCTCTATTGAAGAGGAATGGTGTCTGGGAAAAGAGTATTAACTATTATGTCTTGAAAAGAGTAAAGATTGAAGAGAATCATTGAATGTAGGCGTTAACAGAACATGAGAATCAAGAACCTACAGAGAAATCTCATCCAGATGCTAGTGAAGGTTGTCAGTATGATGGTCATTCGGAGGAATGTTCTTCTGATACAGGAACAAAAACGAAAACCGATTCAATTATGCATCACATGTTCTATCAAAAGAAATTGTACGGGATTCATTAGAGTGATGAGATAGTGTTTATAAGGATTCCTATTTGAATCGAATCCTTCGATCAATGAATGAAAGATATGCTATCTTCTGTCAGACTATCTTCCCAAGTCTTTATGAACAGAATGTAATTATCGTAGTTTGATAATGATTGATAGACAGGTCGAACACATCCAATCAAATATGGTTATTCCTGTTATCCTTATATCATAAGTTTTCAAGTTATTTCTCTGATTTACATTATGTTATTCTTCCCAACAATGCTTGAGAATAATATATCCTTGATTATTGGAATTCCAATTTTCCTTGATGATACTGGCAGACTGTATTAATCGACTTTGAGAACAACTATTATTCCAGTTCATCTCTTTATACGGCCTTATTTCAAGTCTTGTTGATGTTGATTGATCGATTCTGCTATGTCAAAGTATGATTGGATTAACCTCTTCAATTCAAGGGTTGGCTCTTTGGAAAGATCATCGTTCAACTCATCTTCAATATTGCTATGTTACTCTTCATCTATGTTGGGATCCCATTAACAACAAACACTGTCTTTGGGAGAAATGCTACTGTGATTATCTTTCTCTACATCCAACTAGGATACATCATAGCCTCAGCTGTTCAGATCCGACATGGTTATCCAAATGCTGATTCTCACATCTCCTCATTAATTGATTCTTCCTACTCAGTCTTCAATCGGTGTATGTTCTTTGTATCTGTGGATTCTAGTTGTAATTAGTAGTTGTATCGATACATACCATTCCTATTCGAGATTCATCAGATTATGGACTGGGCTATCTCATCAACTTCTCTGAACTTGGTTCATTGGTTCAAAGTATATAGTGCTTATACTGTTTTGTATGACTCTAAATGCAGAGTAAGGTTGATTTATGGAATGTTAGAAATAGGCCTTATATTACTCACGCGATAAGAAAGAACGAGAGAAGCGACGTCGTTTACCAATTGAGAAAGTATGTTTGGGAGGACTCTTGATCCTAATTCTCGTATTCATTCTGATTCTGCCACTGCTTCTGTTCTCATCTGTATCACCTGCACTTACAGCCAAACCGATCACCAAGGCAGATGTTGAAGCTTCACTCCTGGTAGGAATAGCAACCTGAATTCAAGACTAGTTTGGAGATGAAATGGTGCCAATTTACTCCAATAACAATGATGTGTTGATTTCTTGCAATAGTACAGATCTGGCGATCTGGAGAAATGTGTTCAAGAATGAATCCACTGTTACAACGCTTCTGTCTCCTTCCTATTCAAATACCCAGCAAAGAGTGATATTCCCGGATCTGGTTGTTTTTGAATGCGAGCATTATCACATAGAATATGAATTCATGGACAATTTCACCGCGGTTATTCCGATATTTGAAAGAACAGGTTGTTCAATGTAACAATCTCCAATTCCAGATGGTGGTGACTATGAAGAGAACAGGAAGTGACGATCAGACTCTTACCCTGACCTCTCCATTGAGTATTGAACAATGTTCTAAGCTGGAGGAGGTAATGGAGTTGAGTCCGAAGGCTACAGTAGTATTTGAAAACCTGTACTGATAAGAGTTGATGATGATGTGTAGCATTCCTCGGGTTGTGAGGTTGGGAAGCAGTGATATCTATGTAGTCGATAGAGAAACTCATCTGTATCGTGATGTGGCTGTAGGTCCAGAAATCAGGATTGATTTGTAGATCCAACTTATATCCGAAGTTGACCCTGATTTAGGAAGATCTCTATCATGGAGATGTTATTGTATTGGGAAGAATGAAACAGAGTATTTCGAGACATCAGATTTCTATTCTTATGATTTGATGAATGATTGGTCCGATTCGATTCTCGAGTTCTGGACGATCTCGGATTATGGACTTACAGGTAGTGGATAGAGTGGAAATTGATTATAGAATTGGTCTCCGAAGGATTGAGTCAGATGGGAAGTGTGGGAATTGTCGGTTTGTATGCGACAATCCTTGTATCGCTTGGAGCTTTGCTTAGAAAGATTGTTCCACCTACCTACAATATTATATTCATGACACTATCTGATCCCTTGCCTCTACTTCAGTTGATCAAGATAATGGAGATTTGCCGCATTACAGAGTATCCAAATCATCTGAAAGATGAGTTCCGTATCTGGTATGTAGTGATGAAGATTTTCCGAAATCCTGATCTGCTTGTGCGCTTTACTAAGAAACCCCCTCTTGAAGGTGTCATTTGCGACACTGATGACTTACCTACTATCTACTATGTTTGTTGGCACAGCCAAAATGCCGTTTTGTGTTACGATCTTGAAATCATGATTACAATGTTCTCACGTGCTACTGCAACGAGGACAGCATTACGATCACTCGTAGGTAGGGGTGGTATTCCCTTTTGTGTTGTACGGTGGAAATGAACTGTTGTCGTCATATATAGTGGATTTAACAACTACTCTCCTGAACGAATTGCTCAAGCAAGAAAGGAGATGGTTCGGTTTCAACGTTTAGAACAATATGGTAAGAACAGCAGAAGACGATTAGTACTAGGAATTACGTTGGAACACTTAGAGCAATTTGGAAGAAATTGTGATGAGAGGATCTTCTTACTCTCTTCTCAATTCTGCTTCCGTGAGCTTCCTATTCGTAGAAGTTGTTTTGTATATGATTATAATTAGGAATTGCGTATCGAATTCATGACTTGGAGCATATGCCATTCGGAATGTCGGATCTCAGTACAACAAAGACGGTTCGTGATTGGTACCTCTATTCATTTATTGATATGCTTGATTTTGGAAGACCGAAGTGAGGCTCAGTGGCGGTTTTTAGAAGTAGGACGTATGAAGAAGCTGTTGCATTTACTGATCTACTGCGCAAAATATACGATCGTCATAGTGGAGTAAGATTCAGAAAATGAGTTGATGGTCAGACAATGGAGATGATAGCTCGAAGTGTTCTGACAGTTCGAGAACAAATGAGAGAAAAAGGATATCTAGAATCAGAACTCTCTCCTATTAAACCTGTTCTTGATTCTTTCTATACAAGTCGAATTGGCATCCGAATTATTCTAGAACAGCATTTATCTCTTTCTGAACAAATGAAGAATCCAATTCCGGT